>ERZ857998.1765-NODE-1765-length-22928-cov-3.588948_pt1 | contig 22928 bp, 20 predicted proteins | sample MGYA00519954_ERZ857998 | MGnify/ENA primary metagenome ERZ857998 (study PRJEB31778, sample SAMEA3449424) | human gut metagenome | biome: human gut; feature: human-associated habitat; material: faeces | place: United Kingdom | collected 2010/2012 ...
CCATGCGGTGGCTTACGTTATGATGGCGTTCCGCATCGCCTGGTTCAAGGTGTATGAACCTCTTGCTTACTATGCGGCTTATTTCACCATCCGGGCGGAAGGCGCGTTCAATGCGGCGGTTATTTTAAGAGGACTGGCGTCCCAGTCGGCGGAGCTGGCGCGGATTAATTCGCTGCCCCACCCAACGGCGGTGGAAAAGGGGAGTGCCACAGTTATTGAGGCAGCGGCGGAAATGTATCTTCGCGGTTTGAAATTCCTGCCTATCGACTTGAATAAATCATCCGCTTCCGAATTTCTCATGGAAGACGGCGCACTCCGCCCTCCGTTCAACTGCATTCCCGCTTTGGGAAATACGGTAGCAAAGGAAATTGTTGAAGCCCGCAGGGAACATTCCTTTACGTCGAAAGAAGATTTGAAAAAGCGAGGCAAGGTAAGCCAGAGCATTATCGATACCATGGATGAAATGGGAATCCTCCACGGTATGCCGGAAGAAGAACAGATTAATCTGTTTTCTTTCTGAAATATATAAAACGCAATAAAAAATAAATCACCTGATCACGATACAGTGAAGAAGGTGATTTATTTTTTTTCGATGATATCCATATTTCGGAGTAAGACGGGCCTGCCCCGCCAGGAAAAAGCATATTCTCCATATTCTTTTGTAAATCGGCGGTTTGAAATCTGTTCCAGTGTTTCTCTTTCCAGACGGGGGATCCGGTCTGCACCCGTTTCCGGAAGGGGAGAGTATGCTGCATTTTCATTAAGGGGACAGCATTTCTGGCACTCATCACATCCGAAGATAAGCGGCGTCTTACGAAGAATATTTTTTTCTTCTTCATTTAAGACTTCTTTCTTTTGCGTGAGGTACGATTTGCATCGCCACGGATTGAACCGTTCGTGGGAAAGCGCTTTTCCGGGGCATGCCGCGAAACAGCGGGTGCAGCTGCCGCAGTTCATCGCAAGCGGGGTGTCCGGAGGAAGTGCCAAAGTGGTCAGTATGGCTCCGATGGTAAAGTAAGAACCGTACTTCGGATGGATGAGGCAGTGGTTCCTGCCGAAAAAACCGAGTCCTGCCTGGTAAGCGAGCCAGCGGTCTGCCATGGGGGATGTATCGGTAATCGCATGGAATTTTTCATCGGGATACTGCTCTTCCATATATCCGATAATTTTTGCAAGATACGTGCGGACAACGTGGTGATAATCTTTGGCTCGTGCATAAAGGGCGATATTTGCATTCTTCTCCTCGGGATACCGGTAAGGGAAGAGAATAACAGCGATGGACTTCGTATCCGCGAGAATTTCTTCAGGCGCCAGCCGCTTTTCTATCTCCGCCGGCGCGAAAGGGACGGGACCCGCTTTTTCCAGTTTTTCGGAAAGCTGGGGGGCGATAGGGCAGGACATGCATCCTACGGCGTCCAGCAGGAGGGAGCGTGCTTTTTCCAATAATAGATTTTTAGCGGAAGAATTCATACATTCCTTTCATAAAAAAGAGCAGGTTTCCCCGCTCCCATTTTACTTGCCGATACGTTTGGACAGGACGTCGCTTACCCGCTCTGTCGGCATATCATCGCTGTCATACAGAAGGCCTTTCGGACTTTTGATAATGAGCCGGTCCATGAGGTTTTGGTTAATCAAATCATTGGTGGCTGACAGGAAAGAGAGACAGGCCTTATCATGCTGTTCTTTTGAAATGAGTCTGGACAGGCCCGGCGCTTTTAACCGCTGCTGCAGGTAAAGCTGGTGGATGGCTTTCCAGCTGTCTTTCTTCGGGCAGGCACGGAGAAGTACGCAGATAGTATATCCTTTTTCTTTCAGGTAACTGATGAGCGCCATGGTGTGGGCGGAGTCATCAAGAGAACCTTCCTGCAGGATGTGATACTTCTCTTCTGCTGCTTTCCGCATGGCTAAATCAGAAAGATATTTCCCTTCCTTTGTGGAAAAATAGGTACAATAGCGTCCGTATTTCTGAAAAACTTCTTTTGCCCGGGGATGAAACCCGCGGAAGTTGTCACTCATGGACTGGATAATGTCGCCGTCGTAGTCATCGATGATCACGGAGGACATCCGTGTCTTTCCGGAACCTGGCTGGCCTGCGATAATGAAGGCTGTCGGATTCTCCTGCGCCCCTGTTTTGCCCTTTATCATGGCAGGCCAGATAACCGAGTTGAAAAGGGTATTCATCTCTTCGGCGGAAAAACGTCGGACTTCTTCCAACTCTTCTTTTGTCAGTTTGGAGGAGCTCACGGAAGAAAAAAGCTGGTCTGCCGTGTACTTCGTTTCGATGGCATATGCCTCTTTGAGCATTTCAATCTGTTTTTCCATAGAAATCCCATGACCTTTGCGGAGTTCCACCTTGGCCATGGCGCGAATCGTTTTCCGCCATAAATGGAGAAGGCGTTTTTCATCCTCCTGTTGGATTCCTTCTTCACTTCTCATATTGGAAAGCAGATTGTAAATCGTGGTGAATATTTCCGCGTTCACTTCCAACTGGATTCCCATGGGGGTAATTTCCGCGGATTCATACAGTTCATTGATCGATCGCTCGTCATATGGCATAGCCTTAACCAACTCCTTTTATCATCAAATATATGTCCCATCATAACAAAAGGGGAAATATTTGTCTAATGACCGCATTCTTTATTCCTTAAGCGGGACAAATCGACGGCGGGCGGCGTAGCGAGAGAATCATCCCGGTTCCATGGCTTGTCATAGAGCTCCAGACATTCGCGGACTGTTTCATACGCTGCGGAAGCGAGAAGCGAACCGAGGACGGAGAAAGTGCCTGCGTCCGTATAACGCGGGGCATCCGGATTGGTGATGAGCGTGATGCCGTCCGTTCCCGTTCCAGTAGCAGGCAGGCCGTTATTCACATCGGCGATACCCAGATCCTGCAGGGCTGCCGTCTTCCCTTCAGTGATCGTGATGATGGCCCGCGTCATGATGGCGGAAGGAAGGGAAATATTCAGACTGATCATGATATTGATCGTACCTACAGGAAAGAAGTGACCGTCTTTTTCTGTATAGAGTGGCGGAGAACCTGCGCGGGCCGCCGTTTTTTCCGCACCGCCCGTAGTAACTGCGTCAAGAAGAAGCTCCTTATGGGAAAATGTTTTCACGGAACGCCATTCCATCTTTGCCGCTGTAAGAAGGGCGCAGGCCTTTGCCGGATCATATCCGTTTTCCAAAATGGAAAGACGTAAAAATTCAGGGACAGACCCTCCGGGAAATCGATCTTCCGATGGATAAAAGGTTTCCAGTTTCTGGTTGACTGCATAATTGATTTCTTTAAAACCGCCGCCGTAAATGGCAGTGGAAAGGGAAAAACGTGTTTTTTCAAAAGCCAGACAAAGGTGGGAACGTGATGCATGCAGTTTCCCTCCCGCCGGCAGTATAATCGTTGTGTCCATGGTGTCTCCTTTATTCTTATTATAACAGGCGGTGCTTGTCATATCATTGAACGGCCTATAGAAATATGATAAAATTTAAGCGTATTTTATAATGTGTAAGGAGTACTCATGTTTATTGTGCCTTATATGGTGGTAGCTGCAGTTGCTATCCTGTTTTTTATTGTATGCCGGTTTATGGTGTACGGCATTGGTGGTAAATCGCGGCATGCCGGGGTGAAAGCGGAAGTGACCGCGAAAATTCCTGTGCGTCCCCGTTGTAAAAAGGTGCCGGTCCGGCAGGCAGTGCCTGAGACGACCGCAGAATTTCCTTTGAGGGGAAAATCGGCTGGTGCCGGAAAATCCGCCGGTGAGACTACACAGATTTTGCCTGTAAAGGAAATTATAAAAAAGGCTGATGCCGCTATGGGTGCTGATGGCGCTACCCGTATTTTCGACCGGGGTGAACTGGAAAAGACGCTGCCGCCTGCTAAAATGGCTTCAGGGAAGGTATCTGCCTTTACTGCGGAAAAAGCTCCTGAGATTTTGGAAGGCACACCGACACTCCAATCTCTGGAAGAACGGTTTGTCCGGCATTTCCTGAATCGGTACGGCGCGGTTTCTTCTGTCGTGGAACAGGATACAAGGATGGTAACGGGCCACTTAATCCGTAATATGGATATGGATCCTAAAGATATGGCAGACAGTCTGACACATATCATGGTACAGGAAGCGTTACAGAACGCCCAGCGTACGTATGTGCTGATGCCGAACGATACGGTTCTTTCCATGGTGACTGATGCGTTTGCGGATGTGGCCAGGGGCCGCCGTTCCGAAACGAGGACAACCCTTGCCTATGATGCGCTGAAAGCGATGCCCCGCATGGAAGAAACACAATTCAATGCGCTGTCGCTCCTTCTTCTTTTTCATTATTCAAGGAATACGGATAATGTGGATATGGAGGCCTTCCGTAAGTACACGAGAAAGTATATTACTCCGTTTCTTAAGGAGCTGCCTGATGAATACAGCGGTTATCAGCAGATGGAATATATTCGCTGTGTCTCTTTGGAAAACAGGGAAATCTCTTTTGGCAGGGTGCTTCATGATTCATACCCTCTTATTTTTGCTTACCGCGGCGCCATGAAGAGCGAACTTTCTTCCGTGAAATCCGACTGGCCTGAAGATGCCCTTGTCCCCAGTCTGTACAATTCATACTATAAACCGGCGGTGGTGGATGATTCCCTCTTTGCGGATTTTTGTGCTGATATGGGGATTACCAAAGAGGAAGACAAGACTTACCTTCTGAAAGTTCTCCATTCCCGTCCGGTGGATTATGACAGAAAGGAATTATCATACATCCTGGAAAAGATTTCTCCCGACCTGGCAAGTATGCAGGAAGTATGGGACACCAGTCTGCTCCGCAGATCTTCGCTGACCCTTATGGGGATGTACATCGCCCGTGCCTGCATCAAGGCAACCATCGGCGAGGAGTTTGACTTGTCCCATTGGATGTAAGAATATAAGAAATTATATGCATGGAAAAGCATTTTGGTTATCCTTGTTGAATACGGATGATTAAAATGCTTTAATGACGTATAGAATAATAAGATTTTAAAACGACAGGTGGAAGATGGGGATATTTGATATTATAGGACCGATCATGATCGGCCCTTCCAGCTCACATACGGCAGGCGCCGCGCGTATCGGAAAAATAGCACGGGAAATATTAAATGACGAACCGGTTTCAGCGGAGATTACGCTGTACGGTTCTTTTGCAACCACAGGAAAGGGGCACGGTACGGATAAGGCGCTCGTGGCAGGTCTTATGGGCTATGCCCCCGACAGCGGCACGATCCGTGATGCGATTACTACCGCGGAGGAACGGGGGCTTTCTGTTTCCTTTCAGGCATCTTCCCTGGATATGGGACATCCCAATGTGGCGGAAATCAAAATGAAGGGGAAAAGTGGAAGAATGGCGACAGTGGTAGGGCGGTCCTTAGGCGGCGGCCGTGTCATGATTACGGAAATTGACGGGTTCCCTGTGGAAATCACGGGTGAGGAGTATACACTCCTCACCAATCATAATGACGTGCCCGGTATTGTTGCCGATGTAGGGAAGATTCTTGCAGAAGAACATGTGAATATTTCCAATATGCGCGTATTCCGCAAAGGGAAAGGAACGGAAGCGGTGATGATCATCCATTCCGACCAAAAGGTTCCCGAATCTGTTATTTGCAGGATCAAAGAAGGAAATAAAAATATCAACAGTGTTATGACACTGGATATTATTTAAGGCAGGGTATTATGAAAACATATCATTCCGTAAAGGAACTTTTTGCGCTGGCAGAAGAAAACCATTGCTCTCCCGGTGTTATTGCATGCCGGCTGGAGTCGGAAGAAAGCGGAAAAGACTTTGATGAAGTATGGGAAAAGATGAAAAAGACCATTCCCGTTTTCCGTCAGTCTATCCAGCGCGGACTGGCGGATACGAAAAAATCTGCCAGCGGACTTGTGGGTGGTGATGCCAATGCCATTTTCATGCGGGAAAGCCGTTTTTTGAGTCCTGTATGCCGCCGTGCCTGTGCTTATGCTATAGCAACAGCGGAAGCAAATGCTAAAATGTTCCGTATCGTGGCGTGTCCGACAGCAGGATCCTGCGGGATTGTACCGGCTGTTTTGGCGGCAGTGGCGGAAGAAGAAAATTCTACTCTCAATGATGTGACCCGCGCGTTATTTACAGCGGGAGCCATCGGACGGATTACTGCGGAGAATGCTTCGATTTCGGGGGCAGTTGGCGGCTGCCAGGCGGAATGCGGCACAGCGGCGGCGATGGCTGCGGCTGCGGCAGTGGATTTACTCCATGGTACGACAGAGGAAATGGGGAACGCTATGGCGCTGGCGATGAAAAATATTTTGGGGCTTGCCTGTGATCCTGTGGCGGGTCTTGTGGAGGTTCCCTGCGTGAAAAGAAATGGATTCCATGCGGTACATGCCCTTGTGGCGGTAGAAATGGCAATGATGGGGATCCGTTCCGTCATCCCTCCTGATGATGTGATTGATGCTATGGGAAGAATCGGGCGCCTTATGCCCGTGTCCCTTCGTGAAACCAGCCTTGCAGGTCTTGCCATGACGGAAGAAGGAAAGCATATTTCCGAAAGGCTGATGAAACAAAATGCTATGCCGGCAGAATAGCATAAATGAAAAGGATAAAAAGACTGCGGCAATCAGAGGAAGCACTTTGGCGGATTTCTTTCCGAAGCGCATTGACAGGAAAGAAAAATATGGCTATAATAAACTACGTTGCCGGGGCATAGCGCAGTTTGGTAGCGCACTTGGTTTGGGACCAAGGGGTCGCAGGTTCAAATCCTGCTGCTCCGACCACATGCGGGTGTAGCTCAATGGTAGAGCGCCAGCCTTCCAAGCTGGTTACGAGGGTTCGATTCCCTTCACCCGCTCCATTTTTTGAGGGACTTTCCGGAGCGGGGAGTCTTTTTCTTTTGCGGTATTTCGGGGAATCCTTTATAATAAAAAATAATTCAAATGAGGAGCTGACCATGGGCTTTTTTGACAGAAGTAATGAATCCGCCAGTCCGATCGGCCTTTTGCGGGCGCATATCGGTACGTTTATGTACTGCGTGAAAATGGGAAAAAAGAAATTTCAAAATAAAGAAGACATAGGAGATATCTTTTTTGACATGGATCAGACGAAGTTTCTTTTGGATCAGGCGACACGAGGCTCGCTTTATGATTTCCGACAGCGTATCGATTCCGCTCTTTGGGATGCTGCTGTCCATAAATATTCGGAAGATTTGGACAAGTTGAAAAAAGCGCTCTTGAAAGCAGTGGATCAAGGAGCAGCGAAAGCGGCGGATACTGCGGAAGAAGAACCGGAGGAAATTGTTCTCGAAAAGGAAGAAGAAAAATCGGGAAATTGGCGGGATCATATCCTTGATGAAATGAAGGAAGCGGAAGAAGCAGCGAAGAAGAAAGTGCCGTCAAAAGAAGAAAAAAGAGTAAAGACGGATGACTCTAAAGAGATGTCTGAATCCGATTGCCGGGAGCTGTGGAAACTCATTAAGGAGATGGATAAGGAATTCCGCGAAATGAAACAAATTGCTGATGAATGGCTCATGGTGAATGGGAGAAAAGACGGATGTTTAGGCGCAGTATTTGCAGCAATGCTCCTGCCTGCGGGTGTCATCTATGAAATCTGGTCGCTTTTTTAAGGGAAATCGAAGTTATATATTGTGCTTTCCGCATTTTCTGTGCTATTATAATCAAAGTAAAGATTGTTTCGGGAGGTGACATTATGTCTAAACACATCGTTACGATTAACAGCTCTTCTCTGCAGGACTCCATCAAATTTGAAGGCTGCAGCGAATGCCAGACTTCCTGTCAGTCTGCATGCAAGACCAGCTGCACCATCGGCAACCTGCTCTGTACGGAACAGGAAGAAGCTGAAGAAGCGTAAGGAACGGCCATGCTCCCGATCTTATGGTCGGGAGTTTTTCAATTGTTGTAGGGAAATATTTCTTTTGGGGGTTCAGAAAAATTCATGGATTATAATGTAAAGCCCATGATTCATCGTTTCCGTCAGAATGATATGAATATCGTCATGGATGTGAACAGCGGCATTGTCCATGTCGTTGATGATGTGACATACAGGGTTCTGGAGTTCTATAAGGGAGAAGGCAGGGAAGAAACTTTGTCCGCTCTTGAAAAAGAATACGGTGCTGAAGAGCTGAATGAAGTCATGGATGATTTGGATGAACTCATCAGGGCTCAGTCTCTTTATGCGCCCATGGATAAGAATTATGAAATGGCGATCGAAGATAAACCGATTGTCAAGGCGCTGTGTATCAATATCGCCCACGACTGCAATCTCCGCTGCAAGTACTGCTTTGCCGGACAGGGAGGATATGGACAGTGGCGTATGCTCATGAGCTTCGATGTGGCGCGCCGGGCTGTTGATTTCCTCATCGCCCACAGCGGACACCGTGAACATTGCGAGCTGGACTTTTTCGGCGGTGAACCGCTCATGAACTGGCATGTGGTGCAGCAGACGGTGACCTATGTTCGCCAGCAGGAGAAGAAACACGATAAAAAAATCAAGATGTCTCTTACGACGAACGGAATGCTTCTGGATAAGGAGAAGGTGAAGTATCTGACGGATAACCATATTAGCCTGATCCTGTCACTGGACGGCCGTAAGGAAATGCATGACTCCATGCGTCCCGGTGTGAATAATGAAGGTACTTATGACCGCATTATGAAAAATCTCCAGTACTGCATCAAGCATCGCAATGGAGAAGAATACTATGTCCGTGGTACTTTCACCAGGCAGAATCTGGATTTCACTACTGATGTGGAAGATATGCTCAATCATGGATTTCCCGCGGTTTCTATGGAACCGGTTGTCGGCGATGACACGGCGGATTATTCCATCAAAGAGTCGGATCTGCCTCGGGTGAAGGATGAATATGATAAATTGGCGAAGTTTTTCATCAAGCGTGAAGAGGAAGGAAATCCCTTTTTTTTCTTCCATTTCAATATGGATCTTTGGAGAGGCCCCTGCCTGCCGAAGCGTCTTCGCGGATGTGGAGCGGGGCATGAATATCTGGCGGTCGTGCCCAATGGAGATATTTACCCGTGCCACCAGTTTGTTGGTCGTGAAGGATATGTGATCGGCAATGTTTTTGAGGGACTCAAGAACATGAAGATGATGCGCGATTTCCGTGTGAACCATGTGTTCAGCAAGCCTGAATGTGTGGACTGCTGGGCGAAATTTTTCTGCTCCGGCGGCTGCCATGCAAATAATGAAGCTTATGCCGGCGATATCCATAAGCCTTACGGGATTACCTGTGAAATTCAAAAGAAGCGTGTGGAATGTGCCATGATGATTCAGGCATATAATAAGTTGAAAGCTCCGAAAGTCATGCACCAGCCGGGAACAAAAGCGGCGAGGAAGGCGGAAGGCTTATCCTCCGGTACCTGATAAGATGAAATAAGGAAAGAAAAGGATGAAAAGAGGTTTCTGTTTGCGCAGAGGCTTCTTTTAACTTATAATAAAATAAATATTATAGGGGTAGTAGTATAAAAATACAGACATTATTTTTAATGCATTTTGTATGAAGGAGGAATTTATTATGCATATAAAAAGAGTTGGAGTCGCCCTTATGGCGGCTGCCATGATTGGTACAGGTGTGTTTTCCGGGGTTTCTGCATCTGGATTGGGCAGTATTCTCGGCGGTATTGTGAAAGTAGGCGGTATAGGGTTCCTTGTGGATAAGTATGGTGAATCGCTGAACAGTGCCATCAATTCTGTTATGATGAAAGAAGGCGCGGGTACGAACTATGCCACAAAGGTTGTTCCTATCGTCAGCATTGGTAACAGAGGATATATCGGAGCAGCGCAGGTTATCGGCGATGCGGACCAGGTGGAAAAGGTGGAAGCGGTAGGCCAGCTTGAAATCAGCTGGAATAACAAGCTTTTCCGCATCAAAGGCTTAATCCCAATGGACAGTAAGAATCCGATGAGTTTCAGTCGTGTACAGGGTGTAGGTGTTTCCGCCGTTATTGATGTAAGAGTTTAATCGGAGGACTCAGCATGAAAAAATCTATTCTTGCAGCAGGTATTTCTTTGTTGCTTGTATTTCCGGGAGCAGCAGCTGAACCAACGACCCTAAACGGACGTATGGAACGGGTGGAAGATGTCCTTTATGGGGAAACGCGCAGCGGCTCCCTTACTGAACGGATTACTTCCGCCGATAATTTAATTTATGGCACAGGCAGTTCGACAGGCGTGGGGCTTGATGACCGGGTCGGGAATCTTTATGCTGATGTGGTAAACAGCGGTAATGATGCTGCACCGTCCATCTCTTCCCGGACGAATGCCCTGGAGTACTACCTGACTGATGAAATTAAGCGGGAACCGCTTGCCGGCCGTATCGGTGATATGGAAAAAAGCGTTTTCGGCAGCGTGAAATCAGGCGCATTGGATAAGCGTACCGCGGAATTGGAAAAAGCTATTTATGGAGATCAACATTCGGAAATGAAGGATGTTGTTCTTCCTGAAAAGACGGTATTCAAGATTTCTTTAAATGATAATATCAGCAGCAAAACAAACCTTGTGGGTGACCCTGTAGAATTTACCGTGCAGGAAGATGTGAAGGTCGGTGACATTCTTGTGCTGCCCCGCGGTTCCAGAGGAAGCGGCGTGGTGACGAAAGTATCCCGGCCGAAGAGCTTTGGACGCAGCGGTAAACTGGATATTTCATTTGATCAGGTATTTTCTTTGGATGATGAACCGATTCCGACCGTTCTCGGACCAGAAGCAAAAGATAAGCTGAAGATGGAAGCTGCTGCTGTAGGCGCTTCTACTATCGGCGCATTGGCGCTGGGGCCGGTCGGCCTGGTAGGCGGTTTTTTTGTTAAAGGCAAAGATGTGGAACTTCCTGCAGGATCTGAATTGTATATACAAACGCAGAAAGATGTTACCACGAAAGGTCTTGTTACCGCTTCCGGCGCACCGAACATGGTACTTCGCAAGAGAGTGGCCAAGTCGGCTGTTGCCGGAGAGGCAGGGAGTACAATGGCTTCTGATGCCGGTTCTTCTGTGAATACTGTGGAAAATATGCGGAATGAATTGAAGTTCGTCAATGAGGACGGAGATGAAATAGATACCAAGACAAAAACAGTAAAATCTGATGCGGAAGAGACAAAAGCGGATGTTTCCGGGACAGCGGAAAGGGCTGCTGATGAAGGAGAAGAAAATGCATCAGTAGTTATTGTAAGAAATGAATAAATCGAAATTAAAAAGGGCATTGATTTTAGGGTGTGCCCTTTTTCTGGGAACGGGTCCGGAAGGATATGTTTCGGCGGCAGGCGATATAACTTATGAAGGAGGGTTCGTCGTCGATGAGGATCATAAGGGCGTAGTGCGCCCGATTCGTCCTGCGGAAGTTCTTGTAAATCGGAACAATGCAAAAACAAAGGAACCGATAGAATCCGATTCCCCGTCTTCGGCAGCAAGAAAAGGGAAGAAAGCAAAGGATACCGGGATTTCTCCTGAACATCCTTTAACTTTTACTGCGGACTATATCCGTTATAACCATTCTACAGGAGATGTTATGGCGGAGGGGCGTATTGATATGCGTCAGATGATGGATCAGTACACTACAGAATATGTCTATGGAAATACGGTTACCCAGCAGTATGTTATTCCGGGAGAAGTACACTGGAAAAATCCCACTACCGATATGACGGCACAGCGGGCGGAATATGACGGTGCCGCATCCATAGGAAAGTTCTATGACTTTTCAGGCTGGGATTCAGGCCTTTACTATTTTAAAGGGGATAAAGGGACTTATTATCGTAAGGACAATAAAATGGTCGCGGATAGAGGCTACTTCACGACGAAGCATGCTGTCGCCAAAGTACCTGATTATCGGATTGAAGCAGATACCATCGAAATTTATCCGGGAGATCATTACACGGCTTATGATGTGAAATTAAAAGTGAAGAATACAACCCTTATTTCTTTTCCCAAGTACAGGGCTTCTTTGAAAAATGACAATGCGATCAGCCCGTGGTCGCTCCTTCCCCGCCCGAAGTATGACAGCGATAACGGATGGGGATGGCATAATGGGCTTGAATTACCTGTAGCGCATAATGACGATCTGTATTTTTATATCCGCAATGAATGGTACACGAAATCAGGATACAAGCCGGATGTCGGTTTTAGCTACAGCACACCTTTCGGGTGGTTCAATTTCCATTATGCTGAAAAAGAAAGTTCCATCAATGATGAGGGCGGTTTATGGATTAAAAAGCGGCCGTCCCTTGAGTTTAAGTCTAATCGGTATTACCTGTTTAAATCGCCCTTCTATGCAGGTATAAACGGAGAAATCGGTTATTGGGATGAGGAAAGGGCAGGCAGTAACCGTAAGGGCAGTTATAAAGGCTTCGATGTGTATATTTCCGGTGATCCCGTAAAGCTGGGCAGGTTTCTGACTTTTAACTGGAGAGCAGGGATTGCCAAAGATTACTACGGATACCAAAATGAGATACGTGAAAATAAATACTATTCCGTGGGGCTTATGGGAGGATACAGAGCGGTTTCCGGATGGATCAATTATACAAATCGTGCGATCACGGGATATACGCCGTATCTTTATGATACGTTCAGTACGACGAAACCGATTGATATAGGATTCAGACTCGAACTTACACCCAAAGATGCTGTAAGCGTTTCCTGGACGATTGATGCGAAAAATGGTAATGTGGATCACCGCTATTATACTTACTACCGGGATATGCATTCATTCTATGGATGGATCCGGTATGACACGGTGGAAAAGAAAACAACATTTATGATCATGCCGAAAGATTTTAGATTCTGATTGGGGTCATCTCTATAGGGGCTGGAATGAAATTTTCTTTAGACAAACATTTAGATGTCGATTTACAATATATTTTTGGCAGTAAATGGAATGTAAATGCGGAAGATCTGCAAAATTATGAAGCAGTTATTTCCAATGCGGCAAAGCGTGTACAGCGGATAAGAAAAACGGGAAAAGGCCCGGGAGGCAAAGCGGTTCTTTTTTCCCGCCTTCCTTATATTTTAGATGAAAATGTTCTCATGACGGCAGAAGAGCGGCTGCGGTTGGAACGGCTGGACGGAATCGGGAAAGAACAGGATCTTCTGATTTCTATCGGGATAGGAGGATCTTATCTGGGAAATCAGGCGATTTTTGATATTTTTTATGGTCCGTACTGGAATATGCGTTCCCGCAGGGAAAGAAACGGGTATCCGCAGGTATTCTTTGCGGGACAGAATGCCGACCCGGCAGCGCTTATGGATCTCGTCCGCCAGCTTCGGAGGGAACGGGGCCGCTGCAGCCATAAATTGAGAGTGCTGCTCCTGATAATTTCCAAGTCGGGGACAACTGTGGAACCGATGGCGGCTTTCCATGTATTGAGACGGGAATTATCCGATTTTTGCGAGCTTTCTTTTATTACAGTCACTGACAGAAATACCGGTAAGCTCCATGAATTGGCCGAACGGGAAGGATGGGAACAGTTTGCCGTGCCTGAAGGTATCGGCGGCCGTTTCAGTGTCTTTTCCCAAGTCGGTTTGGTCTGGGGGAAGTTGGTCGGTTTCGATATAAGGGCTTTTCTTGACGGTGCGAGATTTGTGGAAGAGCATTGCCGGGGGAAATTTTCGGATAACCCGGCACTTATGCTGGCTGCGGTCAAGTTTATTGCCATGAAAGAGTATGGGGTAGCAGCAGAGGTCATTATGCCTTATGGCGCAGGCCTTCGTGCATTAGGCTGGTGGTATGCCCAGTTGCTGGGAGAGTCTTTGGGGAAAAAATTTGATACCCATGGGAATATTATTTACAACGGCCGCATTCCGGTTGCCTGTGTAGGCACGACAGATATGCATTCCCTTACGCAGGAACACCAGCAGGGGAAGAAGAATAAAATTGTACAGTTTATTTCCGTGAGAAATCTTCCCGATAAAGCGGATTTCTTTTGTGATAACGGGCACGCAGGCGGAATGGTGGATTTGGGGATGCTGCTTAATGCCGCTGCCCGGTCTAATCAGGAGGCTCTGGCACAGGAAGAAAGGATGAGCTGTTTGATAGAAATTGAAAAGCTGACAGAATTCCACATAGGAATGCTGATGTACTTCTTTTTCCTTGCTACTGCCTATGAAGGTGCTATGGCGGATATCAATACATACGACCAACCGGGGGTGGAGGATTACAAGAAAATCCTCCGCAAGTATTTACAAAAATATATGAAAGAGGTATGAGGTTATGGCGGGGGCGCGCAGGAGATGGATAGTCCCGGTGACAGGGGCAGTGGCGGCTGTTTTAACGGTGTGGGGCATTCTTGGTGTCGGTAAAGCGTCAACCGTTATCCCTGAAGAGGCAAACAGTACAACTCCTGATGCTGTAAATGAAAGTGAAATGAAACTTGGAGAAATATCGGGCGGCGTTAAAAAATATGACGCGGCTCTTTATTTACGGGGGAAACCGTTGAAAGATCCGTTTTATGCGGTGCGGTCTTATGATTCAAAGAGGGAAAATGAAGAAGCGCCGCAGATGCCGGTGGCAGAAGGGACAACGGGGGCTATCCATCTCGCCCCGGTTTTACAGGGAGTCATGGAGTATGGAGGGAATCGGCGGGCCATGCTTGCCGTGAATGGAGAATCAGTTACAGTTCGGAAAGGGGATCGGGTGAGTATATGGTCAGTCGTTTCAATCGGAGAAAAAACAGTCCAGTTATCATCGGCAGCAGAGAATCTTTTTTTGGAACTGCCTTGAGACATACCGTCTTTTTATTCGTAGGCACTCTGTTTTTCTGTTTCCCTTTTTCTGTCAATGCGGAAAACAGAATGCCGGAGATGAAACTGGAAACGAGTGCTCACGAAACGATGGAAGCGACACTCCGCCAATCCATGGAAGGACGAAAAGAGGAAAAGGCAAAAAGTTATTTAACGAAACATGCTGTTACGGAAGAAAAAGAACCTTCCGATTTCAGTCTTCATGTAAAGAATGCGCCTATCCAGGAGGTCCTCCGGAGTCTGGCGGAACTTACAGGGAAAAATATTGTCTTCGGCGGTACAGTTACAGGAAGTGTGACGGCTGATCTGGATCACGTCACGCCGAAAGAAGCGCTCCATGCCATGCTGGTTTCCCAGGGACTCATAGCACGGGAAGAAGGAAGCACGCTTATCGTCGTTGGTGAATCCGCCATGAAAAATGGGGGAAGAGCAACGAAATCCTATAAATTGTCTTATGCGGAAGCGAAAGAAGTGGCGGAAGGGCTTCGCCAGCTTTCCGACAGCGTCCATGTAGCATATAACCAGACGGCAAACGCGGTCATTCTGAGCGGAACACCTTTGGAAATCATGGAAACCGCTGCGGTTCTCCGCTCTCTTGATGTTCCTGAAAAACAGGTAAAAGTAGAGGCGGAAGTTATTGCCGTGAACCGATCCCATTCCAAAGAACTTGGGATCGACTGGGATTTTAAAGCTCTTACCGGCAGCGGTGAGTATCACAGGGAAAGCTGGAATGAACAGCGGTATGTCACCGATGATGCGGGAAATATAAAGTATGATAAAAATGGAAATCCGCGGATGCGGAATATCGAACATAACGGATGGAATGTGAAGATTCCTGAAGGCTACGCAGGTATTTCCTACGGCAGATCTGTGGCAGGACATCCCTACACCGCTTTTTTCAGGGCTAACCTGAATGCTCTTGTTTCTACAGGCAAAGCGAGAATCCTTGCCCGGCCGAATGTGGTCACCATGAATGGGCGGGAAGCGGAAATACTTATAGGAAATAAAATTCCGGTTATCGTGGAGCACGTGGATAACGGCGTTCGGACAACGACCACGGAATACCGTGACGCAGGCATCAAGCTTACCTACACGCCGCGAATCAGTGCGGACGGGGAAATCACCGCAAATGTGAATGCTGAGGTTTCCACGCCGTACCTTGTGCCTGAAATGCGGGCTTACCGTATCATTACCCGCCAGGCAAATACGCTGGTCCGTCTCCGGTCGGGCGATATGCTTACTATCGGGGGTCTGATAGATAAGGAAGAAAATAAAACCTTTAGGAAAGTTCCTATTCTGGGAGATATCCCCTTACTGGGAAAACTTTTCCAGAGCAAGAGCCGATCCGTGGAGGAGTCGGAAATAGTCATCATCATAAAAGCGGAAATATTGGACAGATGAACCGCTTTTATAGGAAGATAAGGGAAATATGGCAGTACTTAGAGTCAATGGTTTAACTAAATATTTCGGCATTAACAGCGTTTTTGAAAATGTTTCTTTCGAATTGAAAAGCGGCGAACATATTGGGCTTGTAGGGGCGAACGGCGCAGGGAAAACGACACTCCTGAAATGTATCATGGGAAGGGAAGAGGCTGACCGGGGAACGATAAAAACCAGTGATGGTGCAGTAATCGGCTACCTTCGCCAGGATTTCGATTATGCCGGTGAAACGATACGTGATGAAATGGAAGAAGCGTGGGAAGACGTTCTCTTTTATAAAGACAGAATGGAACGGCTGGCAGCCGAATTGGAATTTCATAAAGATGACGCTGATCTTGTTTTGGAATATGGAAAAACGGAAGCCCGTTTTGAATTTCTCGGCGGTTATGATTATGAATCTGCCACAAAAAAGATTTTAACGGGTCTCGGTTTTACGGAGGAGGATTGGGATCGGGATATTCATTCTTTTTCCGGCGGTCAGAAGGTCAGGATTAATTTGGCGGCTGCTTTCGTGCGTCATCCGGATTTCCTTCTTCTTGACGAACCGACAAACCATTTGGACATGGGCATGCTGGAATGGCTGGAGGATTATCTTCGTTCCTATAAAGGAGGCGTGCTTATGATTTCTCATGACCGTTATTTTCTTGATGCTGCGGCGACAGGCATTATCGATCTGGAGAATCACCGCATTCATTCTTACCGCGGCGGCTATACGCGGTATATGGATACGAAGACACGGGAAACGGCGGCTTATGAAAAAGCATATGAAAAGCAGCAGGAGCATATCCATGAAACGGAAGAATACATAAGAAGATACAAAGCGGGGATCAAGTCAAAACAGGCACGGGGACGGCAGTCGCAGCTGAACCGCTTGGAACGGCTGGAAAAACCGAATCGGCAGGCCACACTGCGTTTTCATTTCACACCGCCTGATGACTGTGCGGATAAGGTTCTTGATATCCTTCATGGTACGGCAGGATATAATGGGGCTCCTTTATTTAAAGATATAGAAATGCATATAAAAAAAGGGGAGACGGTAGGACTTATCGGACCGAACGGTGCGGGGAAGACGACCCTCCTGAAAATGATTACAGGGGAACTGGCGGGAGAGAAAACGCTTATCCATATGGGCAGCCATGTACAGGTGGGTTACTACTCCCAGGAACAGGAGTGGCTTTCAACGGATCGAACCGTTATTGATGAGGTGCGGGATCTTTTCAATTATGGCGAAGCGGAAGCAAGAAATGTGCTGGGCATGTTCCTCTTTCGGGGAGAAGATGTTTTCAAAAAAATATCTCTTCTTTCCGGCGGTGAAAAGGCGAGGCTGTCCTTGTTATGTCTCTTTCTGAAACGGCCGAACTTTCTCATCCTTGATGAACCGACAAATCATCTGGATATTCCTACGAGGGAAATCATGGAAGAAGCCATACAGGCTTTCGGCGGAACCTGTCTGATCGTTTCCCATGACCGGTATTTTCTCGATAAAGTTGTGACGCGCACACTGGAACTGGACAATGGCAGGCTTACTGAGTACCTTGGCAACTACACTTACTATAAAGAAAAGAAAAAAGACCTGGAAGAATTTGAAAAGGACAGGGGAAATGCAAAGACTGCAAAGACGCCTGCCAAAATGACGGTATCCAAGGCGGAACCAAAAAAGGTAGAAAAGAAGGGGATTTCCATAGCGGCAGCAAAAAAGCTGGAGCAGGTGGAAATGGAAATTGCACGGCAGGAAGCAACCGCGAAAATGTACACTTTCCGTATGAACAGCGAGCCTGAAAATTATGCCGCCCTTACGGAAAAGTATAAGGACGCGGAAGAAAAGCTGGCAAAACTTTATGAACGATGGGATGCCATCGCAGAAGATATGTAAAGGAGGATTACATGAAAGACACGGCACTGGCGGCAGCCAAGGAAATGATTAAGACGATGGAAGGCTTAGCAGATGGTTTGCAGGAACGGCTGCGCAGAATAGAAGCGGAAAATGAGGCGCTTCGGAAAGAATTGGAAAAGTATCGTGAAGAAGAACGGGAAATGGCGGAAGAGGTTTTTCGGGGAGGCTCCGGTGAATTTAGCCGCTGTGACGACGGAGAGACATTAGAAGACCTAAGCGGGAAACTCAGCTGTTACTATCGGGATTTAGATCTTTATGACGAAAAGCGGATTACCGCTGAAGACGGGGAGACGCTCTATCACACGATGAAGTACATCTTCAAACAATTAAAAAAAGCAGGTGTCCGCTTTAAATGATGCCTGCTGTAAATGACGGACAGAAATGTTCGTCTTTTTCTATTTTAATTTCTTTGCCTGCGCGTAGAAGAACATATACTGCTGAAAAATGCCTGCTGCATGGCCATAAGATGGGAACGGGCTGATTCCGCCATAATATTTCTGAATGACCCGCCCGATCCACACGTCTACAGGTGCGGCTGCCGTGCGGTGGTAAGCGAATAGGGAAATACAATTTACCACTTTGATGCCTGCTCCGGGAAACAGAAGAAGTTTTTCCGTGAGTTCTTTATCAGACAATGTTTCCATTTTAGTGAAGCTGATCTTTTCTCTCGCAATCATGCGGACTGTGGCATGAATATAGGCGGCCCGGTACCCGAGAGAACAGTTTTTCAATTCATTGACAGATAATTTCCCGAGCGCTGACGGGGAGGGAAATGTGTAAAAAGTCCGCCCATTTTTTGTAATTTCCTTTCCTGCGGCAAGACAAAGTTTTTCCACGGAACTCCGTATAGCGGGAATGGATTTCCTTTGGGAGATGATAAAGGTGATGAGCATTTCAAAAGGATCCTGCCGCAAGATGCGGATCCCCTTTCCATATCCGGCCGCAGCCCTGAGAAAATGATCTTTTGCGGGAATGGAGCGTCTGAGCGACTTATAAGAAACAGATAAATCAAAATAAGGAGCCCACACCCGCTTCCATGCGTAAGGGGTGCAGTCCGCTTCCCAGGTATCCGTTCCAAGCGGGGATAGAGACAACGTGTTTTTCCCTGTGATGAAATGGAAGGAACCGTCGGGCTGTGCGGAGGCACGGAAACATTGTCCGCTCCGTATGATTTTTTCCGGATCAAAGTCGTCAGGAATTTGTATTTTCATAAAATAAAATAACCTCTTTTCCTCTCTTTATTATACAGGGGATTTCTATTCTTGCCGTGAACAGACGGAATTGGTAGTATAATAACAACATGAAAGGTACATAAATAATAATTTAAAGCAGGTGCAGTTTATGAGAGCAAGAATACATAAAAGTCTTTTAATGATGGGTGTTATTTCAGTAGCACTCGCATTTTTACTGGCAATTATCCTCCATTATCAAAGCATGCAGGAACAGGCGGACCGTGAACTGGCGCGTGTGGCGCAGACGGCCGCCGCCGCGGTATCTATGGAGAAGGCTCCTGAAAGCAAGGCATACCTTGATGCTATTTATGATGGAAATAATAAGGACATCCATATCGTATGGCTTACGGATAAAGGGAGCATCCTTTACGATACCGATGAAACTCTTGGAAGGAACTATCTCGAGATGCCCGAAGTCCGGCAGGCGATCCGGGAGGGATCCGGGGAAGTCGTTCATAAATCGTCTGATGAGCATCCGAAAAGTTATGTAGCGTACCGTACGGCCGATGATACCATTCTTCGTTTTTCCAAATCAAAAACAATTTCTTTTTTTGTCGCGTCTGATTTTATTCCTGAAGTCCTCCTTTTCCTTCTTGTTTTTTCCGTGGGATGCCTTGCTGCGGCGGAACATGAAACAAATCGTATCCTGAGTCCCGTCCGCGGCCTGGGAAATATCATACAGGACATTATGGCGGGAAAAGAGATAGGCAGGCTGCCTGATGAATATGAAGAACTTATGCCCCTCATCAACAAGGTGGAAGAACAGCATGATGAAATAGAAAACTATTTGGAAGATATTGAAGAAGAGAGAAATACGACACGTACCATTTTGGATACTATTTCTGATGGGATTATTCTTTTGAACAGCCGGAAAGAGATTGTCGATTATAATGAGCGGGTAAAAGAAATATTTCATGTGGAAAAAGACAAGCGCTTCCGCCGCATTTCCTTTCTCTATCATGATGAAGATTTTCTTCGCGCTGTCGGACGTGCCTATCGTTCTGAACGTTCCCGCGAGTATACGATGACGCTCTTTGGGAATCCATTCCGGATGACTACGGCAAAAACGGAACTGACTGATGGGGAAGAAGGGCTGCTCCTTGTTCTCAGCGATATGACGGCAAATTACATGGCGGAACGCATGCGCCGGGAATTTTCGGCGAACGTTTCCCATGAATTAAAAACACCTTTGACATCTATCAGCGGGTTCGCGGAAATTATCTCCAGCGGTATGTACCAAAGTGAAGAGGATTTGAAAGTTTTCGGCAGACGAATTTTGGATGAATCCCATCGGATGATGTCCTTGATTGACACTATCATGCACTTGTCAAAAGTGGAAGAAACAGAAACCACGATCAAATGGAAGCCCGTAGAAGTTGCGGGACTTGTCCGCTATGCCGCCGAACTTATCAAACCGCAGGCTGATAAGAAGAATATAGTTGTCGAGCTGGACATGGAGCCTGTCCATGTCTACGGGAATGCCGCTCTTTTATCCGAGCTGGCGATGAATCTTTTGGATAATGCGGTGAAATATAATCATGAAGGCGGCCATGTAATGGTGAAATTGATGGCGGAAAACGGAGAAATGGTCATGACCGTTTCCGATACGGGAATTGGTATCCCCGCAGATAAACAGAACCGTATTTTTGAACGCTTTTACAGGGCAGAGGAGAGCAGAAATAAATTCACCGGCGGCAGCGGACTGGGACTTGCCATCTGCAAGCATATTGTAGAGAAACATAAAGGCAGTCTTACTATTTCCAGCACAGAAGGAGAAGGGGCCACCTTCATCGTTACTCTGCCTGCTATGAGTGAAAGCGATGTGTCCGTGGAGACGGATAATGATATTCTTGCAAAGCAGGAAGCTGCTGACGGTGAATCGGGAAAATTGGCGGAAATGGAAGCGGCAGAAGAAGCTGCTGAAGAAATGACTGAAGGAAGCGATGCAGCCGATAATACCGAGGAAAAAGAACTATTGAAAAGGAAGAAGGAAAAGAAACGGAAAAAAGCGAAGAAGAGAAAGACGAAAGATGCAGAACAGGCGGAAAAGCAAAAAACAGCCAAAGAAGAAAAAACGGGAAAAACATCAAAAGCGAAAAAGTAAATTGAAAAGGATATGCCTTGGGGACATCCCGGAGACATATCCTTTTATAATGCCGATTAACGCATTGCGGCAGTAAACATACCGGTTGCCTTATTAAAAGTAAGGACATAAACTGGACCGCCTGCCGATGAATGGCTGCTGCCTGCCGGCGGATCAACATGGAGAAGAAGATCCTTCTTTGTGATCTCCAGTGTTCCGTCGCCCTCTTCTCCCGTAAGGGAAGAACCGTCGAAGGCAAGAGTAAATTCCCCCTTTTGGTAGGATACAATGCGGAGCCCTTTAATGTCGCCCGTCTGGAAGACATAAAAACGCTTTCCGTTATCCGTTTGCACAAATTGAGTTATGGAGACAGAAGCATCTTTCCTTCCGTTTTCTCCATACAACGCGACAGGGAGATCGGAAAGAATCAGATTGGATTCATTGATCGCTGTTGAAAAAACAGCATCCGCCTTTCCGTCATTTACCGCGTTCAGATTAATGCCGAGACGCTGCTCTGCAGAAAGATTAATCTGGATGGCCGCTTCACCTCCGGAAACCGCCAGGCTGGAAGTGGAGCCTTCCTGCCAGCTGGCATAAGCTGTTCCTGCGGTAATTATCACAGCGGCAAGAGTAAATAATATCTTTTTCATAAAATACCTCCTTGCTCCTATTATAAACGATATGGAAAAAGAAGTCGCGAAAAAATGGAAATACACCGTGTACACATAAAAAAGACAGTCCTTTTATGTAAAAATATAACCTAAGTGAATACACAATATATGTTCGTTGGAATAAGGAGCCTTGTTTACCTTATAAGCGTATTCTTAATCTGATGAAATGAATAAAGAAATAGAACCTTTTTATCGCTTTTATGAAAGCAGAGGAAAATCCATGCGGGCAGCAGAGAAAGAAATAATGAAATTGGAAAAATGAGTGTTTGACGAAAGAAAAAAGACTTGCTATAATTCATTTTGCTGACAGGGACATATTCTTGCGGCGTCCGGTTCCATTTTTTCAAAAGGATTCATTGTATCATCTCCTAAAGCTATTATAATAAAAAAAAGACTATTTCGCAAAATGAAATAGTCTTACTTGCATAATTCTTTTGCTTTTAAAATAGTGTTTTCTATAAAATGGATAATCTTAGCTATAATGTTGAAATTAAATCGGGCGATAGAAGTATGTATAACTATGTTCGTGATAAGGTTTATGTTAGTACTGCAACAGAAGATCTTTATGCTGCGAGGGATAGTAATGGAAATTTAACAAATACAAATGGATCGCTAGAATCAAAAATAATACATGAACTTACACATAGGAGTGATTATATTAATAATCCTAATAAATACACAAATGATAGAGGGAAACCTGGTGAAATGGGAGATAGTTTGGTAGAAGATCGTGCAATTCAAGAAACGAATAAATATAGACTAGAAAAGGGAGAACTCATTAGAATATGGTATTATAATTTAGATGATTATTATGCAAGACATGAAAAATAAATTTATATTATATATAATAGTTATTTTCCTATGCAATTTTA
>ERZ857998.1766-NODE-1766-length-22908-cov-6.544392_pt1 | contig 22908 bp, 19 predicted proteins | sample MGYA00519954_ERZ857998 | MGnify/ENA primary metagenome ERZ857998 (study PRJEB31778, sample SAMEA3449424) | human gut metagenome | biome: human gut; feature: human-associated habitat; material: faeces | place: United Kingdom | collected 2010/2012 ...
CCACTGGCCCACGCTCTGGGTGGCCAGCAGGGCCTGGGGCTCCACGGGACAGCCTGCGTCCCCCGCCAGGCGCTGGAGCTCCCGGGCCCCTCCGGTGAGGGCGCAGGACAGGATCAGCTTCTCCTTGGCCCGGGTGACAGCCACGTACAGCAGCCGCAGCTCCTCGGCCATCATCTCTCCCTCCAACTGCCTGGCCACCGCCTTCCGGGCCAGGGTGGTGAACTCCACCATCCGTTCCCGGTCCAGACCCTTGGGCCCCACCCCCAGCTTGGGGTGGAAGAGCATGGGCTTCTGCATATCCTCCCGGTTTAACCTTCTGGCCAGCCCGGCCAGGATGACCACCGGGAATTCCAGCCCCTTGGACTTGTGGATGCTCATCAGGCGCACCCCCGCCCCCTCCCGGCCGGTGGCGGCGGCGGTGAGGGTCTCCCCGTTCTCCCGCAGCCGGGCCAGGTGAGTAAGGAAGCCGAACAGCCCCTTGTGGCCGGCCTCCTCGAACTGTCGGGCACACTGGGCCAGCGCCAGCAGGTTGCCCCGCCGCCGCTCCCCGTCTCCCATGGCGCCGAAGACCCCCAGCAGGTCGGTGCGGTCGTAGACCTGCCACAAAAGCTGGTGGCAGCTCAACTCCCCCGCCAGGTCCCGCAGCTCGTCCAGCTTCTTCAGGAAGGCCAGGCAGTCGGCCTCCCCCCGCTCCGCCCCCAGCAGCAGGCAGCCGTAGAAGTCCGTCTTTCCGTCCGCGCCCCGCAGCAGGGCCAGCCGGTCGGCGGTGAAACCGCAGATTGGGGAGCGCAGCACCGAGAGCAGGGCCACGTCCTGCCGCGGATTGTCGATGATCTGGAGCAGGGACAGGGCCACGTTCCCCTCGGTGGAGGCAAAAAAGTCCTCGCCCCCTTCGGCCTCCCAGGGGATGTCCCGCTCCCCGAAGGCCCGGGCATAGTGGCGCAGCACGGTATTGGGGGAGCGCAGCAGCACCACGATATCGGCGCACCGCACCGGGCGCAGCCCCCCCTCCCCATCGGAGACCTGGAAGCCCTCGTCCAGCAGCTCCCGGACCCGCCGGGCCACGAACCGGGCCTCCAGCAGATCCCGGGCGGGCGTTTCGCCCTCCCCGCCGTCCTCACCGTCTCCGCCGCCGGACAGGTCGATGGCGTCCAGCTCCACCGCGTAGTCCGCCTCGTCCCCCGGGAAGGCCGCGCCGGGATAGAGGCTCTCATCCGGGCCGTAGTCCATCTCCCCGAACTCCCGGGACATCAGGGCGCGGAACAGGTCGTTGGCCCCCTCCAGCACCTGGGGCCGGGAGCGGAAATTCCGGGTCAGCAGGATGCGGCGGGGCTCCCCCTCCGCCGCCTCTCCCGCGGGCCGGAAGGTGCGGTACTTCTCCAAAAAAATGGTGGGATCGGCCAGGCGGAAGCGGTAGATGGACTGCTTCACGTCCCCCACCAGGAAGAGCTTCCGCCCGCCGCCGGAGACAGCCTGAAAGATGGCGTTCTGCACCTCGTTGGTGTCCTGGTACTCGTCCACCATCACCTCGTCGAAGCGGGCGCTCCACTGCTCCGCCAGCTCGGTGGGGGCCCCGTTCTCCGTCAGCAGGTCCACCGCCAGGTGCTCCAGGTCGGCAAAATCCAGCAGGCTCCGGCGGCGCTTTTCGGCGGTATAGGCGGCGGAGAAGTCCTCCACCAGGGCGAACAGCCCCCGCACCGCCGGCCATACCAGGGCCATGTCGGCCAACAGGTCGGCGCTGGAGTCCTGGAGCAGCTCCCGGAGCTTTCCCATCCGTTTTTTGCATTTCTCTCGGATGGCCTTGATCTGCTCCTGGGCCATGGGATCGCCGCAGCTCCGCACCGCCCCCAGCTTGGGGAACGGGATCTCCGACAATGCCGCCGCCCGGTCCCACCCCGCCTCCGCCGCCGCGGCAAAGGCCCCCAGGCCCTCCACCGTGGCGGACAGGCTGGGGGCGTAGCCCCGCTCCAGCTTCTCGTCCCCCGCGCACAGCTCCCGGGCGTGGGCCATCCGGCCCTGCCAGTACCGCCCCTGCCGTGCGGCGTCGGCCAGCAGCAGCCGGCCCCACACCGTCTCCCCCGCGTCCGCCGTCCCGGACAGGTCGAAGGCGGCAAGCTGTTCCCTCAGCCAGGCGGAGGGGTCGGGGTGGGCCTGGACCTTGCCGTAGATGTCCAGAGCGATCTGCACCAGCCGGCTGTCGTCCCGCCCGGCGGACAGGGTGTCCACCAGCAATGCGAAATCCGGGTCCTCCCCGATGGTCTCATACCGCCTTTCCAGCAGGTCGTCCATGGCCCGGAGTCGCAGCACCCCCGCCTCCCCCTCGTCGCAGAGGCGGAAGTCCGCCTCCAGGTCCAGCAGGTGGCCGCACTCCCGCAGGAGCTGGGCGCAGAAGGCGTGGATGGTGGAAATCTGGGTCTTGTAGACCAGGGTGGCCTGCCGCCGCAGATGGCGGTCGCCGGGCTTTTTCGCCAGCCGGGCGGCCAGCTCGTCCACGGCATGATGCATCCCGAGGCCGGCCAGCTCGTCCACGATGCGCCCGCGCAGCTCGGCGGCGGCGGCCTTGGTGTAGGTGATGACCAGAAAGCGGTCGATGTCCAGCCCCTCGTCCTCCACCCGGGACAGGAGCCGCTCCACCAGCACCCGGGTCTTGCCGGAACCGGCGGCGGCGGCCACCAGCAGGCAGCCGCCCCGGTCGGTCACCACGGCGCGCTGCTGCGTGGTCAGGGGAAAGGACATGTGTAACGCCTCCTATTCGTCCAACTGATGCAGTTGGGGATCGTCCGTGCGGCCAACTAAATAGTCCATGGATACCTCAAAATGGTCCGCCAGCAATTCCAGTTTTTTGCTCGGAATATTGATCGTTCCGGCTTCAATCGCCTGATAATGACGCACAGAACATTCCAATAATTCTGCAAGGTCCTTCTGTTTCTCAACTCTGTCATTGCGTAACTGCTTCAGCCGTTCTCCAAACTTCCTCATTTTCTCTCTCCTCTTGACACGATATTATATATCGTGTATAATAAAAATACGATATATAATATCGTGTTCAGGTGATTCATATGTTTGACCTCTTACGGCTCAACGAGCTCTTCCCCCAGGATACGCCCCCGGAATACCACGCCAGGCTCCAGTCCGTGGACCGCTATCACCAGGAGCTTCTGCGGACCTGCTCCATGGACTTTCTGGACGCCTACTGGTCCGAGGTGGTCCGGCTTTTCGGCGTCCTGGAGGACCAGGCCTTTATCCGCGGCCTCCGCCTGGGGGCGCAGCTTGCCCTGGGTCTGACCGCCCCTCTATCGACGCCCAGAACGCCTTGCCGTCCAGGTTCGGCAGATACCGGCGGCAGTCCCCGCCCCGGCCCTCCTCGAAGTGGCAGGCGGCGGCGTAATCGCAGTAGAGACAGGCGTTCTTCTCCGGTCCCCGCCAGAAGGGGTCGGCGGCGATGCTGCCCGCGGCCAGCTCCCGGCCGATCTCCTCCAGGATGCGCTGGGTGTGGATCTTCAGCCGCCCCAGCCGCTCCGCCGACACCAGCGCGTCGCCTGAGATCGCTCCGGTCCGGGCGCTGACCCGCAGGGGCAGAAACCGCGCCCCCTCCGGGCCCAGAGGCTCCATGGCCTCCACCACCTCGGGGTCGTCCAGCACCAGCCCCCGGCGCTTGAGCTCGGCGTCGGCCTCCCTGCGCCGCTGGACCTCGTCCATGGACCGGCTGCCCTGGACCACCGCCTCCCGGGCGGGCAGGTACAGCACCCCGGCGGGGACCGTCTCCCGGCCGTAGCGCTCCGCCCCCTTCTCCTCCAGCGTGAAAAGGTAGAGCAGCATCTGGAGCCCCAGGCCGTTCCAGATCTCCGTCAAGTCAAAGGACTTCCGGCCCGTCTTGTAGTCCACCACCCGCAGGTAGAGCCGCCCGTCGTGGACCCAGCCGTCCACCCGGTCCACAAAGCCCGACACGCTGACGGTGACGCCGTCCACGGTGAGCTCTACCGGGGGCAGACCGTCCCCCGTGCCGAAGCCCAGCTCAAAATCGATGGGCTGGAACTGGGAATGGGCCAGCTCGTCCAGCACGTTGCGCACCACCTGGGTCACCGGGCGGACCAGCCGCTGGAAGAGGTAGACGAACCGGGGCGTCTTGTTCTCCAGGCCCCCCAGCTCCTCCCGGATATAATCCTCCATGATGGCCTTGATGCGGCCCTCCACTGTCTTTTTCTCCGCAGTCCCCCGGCAGGTCTCGTCCTGAAGGACATGCTCCAGGACGTAGTGGACAAAGGTGCCGTACTCCGGGGCCTGGAACCCGGCGGCCTGCCGGGCCCGGGCCTTCAGTCCATACTGCATGAAATAGGAGAAGTGGCAGGACTTGTACTTGTCCATCCGGGAGGCGGACATGGGCACCCGCCGGCCGTACAGGGCGGACACCGCCGCCGGGGACAGGCTGCCCCGGGTCAGCTCCGCCGCCCGCTCCAGCTCCCCCCGGTCCAGACAGACCAGACTCAGATTGTTCAGCCCGGCGGCATACAGGATGTGCCCCTCGCCCAGTGTCTCGCGGTAGAGCGTCAGGCAGGCGGCAAACTCCCGCTCTGCCTCCTTCAGCCGGCCCATCAGCCGGTGAGTCCCGGCCAGGTTGTTCAGGGCAGTGGCATAGTCCGGGCTGTCGGTACCGCGGCTTTGCGCCAGCAGCTCCAGCGCTTCCCGGAAGGCCCGCTCCGATGCCTCGTACCGGCCCTGCCCCCGGTAGTAGCTCCCCAGCTCATTGAGCATGGAGCCGTAGAGGGCGCCCCGCTCGCCGTACTCTGCCCGGCAGCGGTCCGTCAGTTCCCGCAGCCGGCGCTCCAGCGCCGGGCCCTTCAGCGTCTGATAAGCCAGGTCCACCTGTTCGAAATAATCCATCCCAGCCACCTCAGATCTTCTTATTCCTGTCCCGCACCCTCCAGCTCCTCCAGTTCCCGGACCGTCTGGCCCTCCTCGCCGGCGGCGCCGAAGCAGACCCGCTGGAGCACGGGGGACAGGGGCTTTTTCACCCACGCAATCACCTTTCCCGTGACGATGGCGGCGATCACGGTGCCCTCCCGGATACCGTCCAGACGGCGCAGGCATACCAGAGACAGCGCCAGGCCGGTGACCACTACCGTGCAGTCTATCACGATCTTTACGTTGTGAAAAGGCTTTCCGCTCTTTTTTGCCAGAGCCAGAGCCAGACCTTCCATGGGCATGGGGACCAGCTCGGTGTCGATATACAGCACCACGCCGACGGCTACCACCACGATGCTCATACACAGCATCCCCAGCCGTCCGCCGTAGCCCGGCAGGCAAAAATCCCCCAGTAGCCACTTGGCAAAGTCCACAAAATAGCCGAAAATGGTGGAGAAGATGAGTTGGGTCAGGTGGATGGGCTTGAACTCCTTCCGCAGAATCACGATCTGGAGCAGAATATAAAAGCTGAAGATTCCGATGACGCAGGTGCTCATGGCCGTCCCCAGAATCTTACTGACCACATAGGGCAGGGAATTCACCGGGGATATGCCCAGGTTGGCGTTGACGGAGAGGGCCACGCCAACCGCCAGGCAGAACAGTCCTAAAATATAGACCAGGACCCGCAGGCCCCATTGTGCCGGTGTACTCTTTCTCATTCCTTCTCTTCCTTTCTCTCGACCGCCGTGCATGGTACCAAAGGCGGGAGCGCCCTGTAAGCGCTCCCGCCTTTTCGTCTTCCTCCGGGCCTTACTTCAAAAGCTGGCCGGAGATGACCATCTGCTGGACCTGGGAGGAGCCCTCGTAGATGGAGCAGACCCGGACGTCGCGGTAGATGCGCTCGATCTCGTACTCGCGGGAATAGCCGTAGCCGCCGTGGAGCTGGAGGGACTTGTTGACGATCTCAATGGCGGCCTCCGCGGAGTAATACTTGGCCATGGAGGCGGCCTTGTCCGCCGGCTGCCTGGTGTCCAGCAGATAAGCGGCGTTGTAGGTCAGCAGCCGGGCAGCGTTGAGCTTGGTCTCCATATCCGCCATCATAAACTGCAGGGCCTGCATTTTGGCCAGGGGCTTGCCGAACTGTACCCGGTTCTTGGTGTGGTTCACCGCCAGGTCGATGGCCTCCTGGGCCATGCCCAGGCACATGGACGACACCCCCACGCGGCCCACGGACAACGTCTTCATGGCGTTGATGAAGCCCATGCCCACCTCGCCGATGACGCAGTCCTTGGGTACCCGCACGTCCTCCAGCACCACATCGCTCACCGGCACGCCCCGCTGGCCCATCTTCTCCTCGTGGCGGCCGCAGGACACGCCGGGTAGGTTCATATCCACCATGAAGCAGGTGATGCCCTTGGCCCCCTTCTCCGGGTCGGTCTTGGCGTAGACGATGCACTGGTCGGCGATGGGAGCCATGGTGATGAAGCACTTGCGGCCGTTGAGGATGTAGCTGTCTCCGTCCTCCACCGCGCGGGTGGTCATGGACGCGGCATCCGAGCCGGCGTTGGGCTCGGTGAGGCCAAAGGCGATCAAGCTCTCGCCGGCGGCCACGCCGGGCAGGTACTTCTCCTTCTGCTCCGGGGTGCCGGAGATGACGATGGGGGCAGTGGACAGGGAGTTGGCCGAAGAGATGAACAGAGTGGCGGTGGCGCACTTCTTGGCGATCTCCTCCATGACGCAGACATAGCTGCGCATATCCAGGCCCAGACCGCCGTACTCCTCGGGGATCTTCAGTCCCAGAAAGCCCATGTCCGCCATGGTCTTCACCACGTCCATGGGGAATGCCTCGGTTTTGTCGATCTCCCCCGCGATGGGGGCCAGGGTCTTTTCGGCGAAATCCTTCGCCATCTCACGGATGCCTTCGTGATCCTCGTTGAAATACAGACTGCTCATGTGTGTTCCTCCTAGACGACATGTTTGATTGATGAAAAAATCTTCGGCAGAGTTTAAAGGGTCTGCGCCAGCCCACCCCAGGTCTCCTGGAAGAGGGCCGGGTCCATCGTTTTAAGGTTTGGGGAGACTGCGGGGGTAAAGCCCATATGGGCCAGCACGTCCTTCTCCAGGTCGATGCCAGGGGCGATCTCAATGAGGGTCATCTTCCCATCCATGAGCTGGAACACACACCGCTCGGTGACGTACAGGACCTCCTGGCTGGGCTTTGCGTACTGCCCGGCAAAGGTAATCTGCTCCACGTTCTTGACAAATTTCTGAATGGTCCCCTCCTGGAGGATGGTCAGCTTTCCGTCTCCCACGGCGTACTTGGCCTTCCCCATAAAGGTGCCGCAGAACACGACCTTGGGCGTGGCGTTGGTGATGTCGATGAAGCCGCCGGGGCCAGTGAGGCGGGGGCCAAATTTGCTCACATTGACATTACCTTCCGCATCGCACTCCCCCAGACCCAGACAGGTCATATCCAGACCACCGCCGTCGATCAGATCGAAGGTGGCGTTGTGCTCCAGCGTGCACTCGGGGTTGTAGCTGCTGCCAAAGTTGGGCAGGGCACACATCACGCCGCCGATCATACCGCTCTCGGCGGCCATGGTCACCCGGTCCAGGCATCCCTCCTCGGCCACAATGCTGCCTACGTCGGCGGACATACCCACCCCCAGGTTCAGCACCGCCCCTGCGGGCACCTCCATGGCACACCGGCGGGCGATGACCTTCCGCTCGGTCAGCGGCAGCGGGGGGATGGCCTTGGTGGGCCGGCGGATCTGCCCGGAGAAGGAGGGCTCCCAGTATACGCCCTCCGCCTGCCAGCAGGCCATGGGGTCGGTGGCCTGGACCACGTAGTCCACCAGAATGCCCGGAATCTTCACATCCTTGGGGTTCAGGGTCTCGGCCTTGGTAACGTACTCCACCTGGACGATGACGATACCGCCGGAGTTGTGCGCCGCCTGCGCCACCGCCAGGCCCTCGTTGATGACACTCTCGTGCATGAAGGAGATGTTGCCCTTCTCGTCCGCCACCGTGCCCCGCAGCAGGGCCACATGCAGCGGAAAGCTCTTGAAGAACAGATACTCCTCGCCGTTGACCTCCACCAGCTCGGCCACGTTGTCCCTGGTGCACCGGTTCATCCGGCCGCCCTCCACCCGGGGGTCCACGAAGGTGCCCAAGCCTACCTTAGTGAACAGACCGGGCCGGCCGGCGGCAATCTCACGCCACAGGTTCACAGCCACCCCCTGAGGCAGGCAGTGGCACTCCAGCTTGTCCTGTGCCGCCAGGTCCCGCAGCGTGAAGGCGCTGCCCACATGGGCCCCGCTCCACTTGGTGACCAGCCCCTCTCCGGCCTCCCCCAGGCGAGTCACACCCCGGTTGCCGTGGGCCGTATCCGGGCCGTCCGGGCGCCGGGTCCGGTCCCAGCCCAGGAACTGGTTGCCGTAGCCCCAGTCTCCCATGGCGCTGCCCTGGTGCAGCTCCAGCGAGCAGGGATGGCCCGTCTCCCGAAAGCGGTCCCGTATGGCGCAGGCGACCTCCTCCGGCCAGCCCGACAGTCCCATACCCGCAATGCCCACCGTCGCCCCGTCGGGGATCTGTTTGGCCGCCTCTTGCGCAGTAATGAATTTTGCCATGTTCTTCCCTCCAAGCACCCAATGATTTTGTTCACTGAACTTGTTCGAAAAAACTGTAGCATACCTTGTGGAATCCGTCAACCGCTATAGATGAACTCGTTCATTTTTGTGCAACATGTCGCATTTCCTTGCTCAGTATTGTGCGGGGATGCCACAGGTCAGGCCTTGCAGGTCCGACGTTTTTCCTGTATAATCCTACTAAATCGGAAAAAGAAACGGAAGCGGTGAACGCACATGGAAGATATCCCGTCCCAGGTCAAAACCCGGCGCCAGCTTCAGGCGGAGCAGACCAAAGACAAGCTTTTCGAGGCGGCAGTCTCTCTGCTGGCGGAGAAGGACTTTGAGCAGATCACGATCCGGGACATCGTGGCCAAGGCCCACGTGTCCATCGGGACCTTCTACAACTACTACTCCACCAAAATGGAGGTCTTTTACGAGACTTACCGGGTGGCGGACCACTACTTTAGCGAGGTGGTGGCCCCGGCCCTGACGCAGGGCACGGTATACGAACGCATCCTCGCCTTCTTCGACTACTACGCCCACTACAACAGCGACCTGACGGACATGAAGATGACTCGGCTGCTCTACAACACCGACAACCCCTTTTTTAACCGGGACCCCCATCAGGGCATGGTGGGCGTGCTGATCGAGCTGCTTCGGGAGGGGCTGGAACAGGGCGAACTGGCCGGTGGTGACAGCGCCGACGAGATCGCCGAATACCTGATGATCTCCGTCCGCGGCCTGGTTTACAACTGGTGCACCAAGGGCGGGGCATACAACCTGACCGCCGCCACCCGCAGGTTTGCCGTCCGACTGCTCAAGGCCTATCAGCCGACGTAATACCATCAAAAAACCGGCTCCCGGAATAAATCCGGGAGCCGGTTTTCCTTTGGGGCCGCGCGGTCGCCTTTCCACACGGTCCGATGGGGGATCAAGCGTTTTCTTACAGATCCACGATCACGCCGGGATTGAGGATGCCGTTGGGGTCGAAGGTCCGCTTGATGCCCTTCATGATCTCGATGACTTCGGGGCTGAACTGGAGATCCATGTACTTCTTGCGGGTCTTGCCGGTACCGTGCTCGGCGGTGACGGTCCCGCCGTACTTCAGGGCCGCTTCATAGATATCCTTGCGCATGTCGTCAGCCCAGGCGGGCACCTTGCCGTCCTCCAGCATGATGAAGTTATGGAAGTTGCCGTCGGCCACGTGGCCCACACGGGGGGAGGTAGTGTGGTACTTCTCGGCAATGGCGTCGATGTCCCGCATCAGGTCTCCGATATGGGCCATGGGCACTGCGGTATCCAGAGAGTCCACAAAATAGGGCTTGAAAATCTCGTAGATGTTGGAGCGGACCTCCAGGATGTTGCGCTGGTCCTTGTCGTTCTCCGCGATGACGGAGTTCAGAGCCCCATGGGCCTCGCAGGTCTCAGCGATGGTGCCGGCGGTCTCATAGAGGGCGTCCTCCGTGGCCTCTTCCACCATGTAGATGAGATCCACCTTGCCCTCGTCGCTCATGGGCCAGGTCTTGCTGATCTTCTCGGCGGTCTCCACGGCGATCATGCGGTCCATGTACTCCACCGCCAGGGGAATGATGCCCTGGCGCTGAACGGCGGCCACGGACTCGATGGCGTCCTCGGTGTTCTTGAAGGAGCACACCAGCGCGCCGGTGTAATCCAGGCGGGGGTAGAGCTTCAGGGTGACCTCCAGGACCACCGCCAGAGTGCCTTCGGAGCCGATGAGCAGATGCATGAGGTCATAGCCCATGTTGTTCTTTACCAGCTTGCCCCCCAACTGGACAACCTGGCCGGAGGGCAGTGCCACCTTCATGCCCTTGATATAGTTGCGCATGATGCCGTGCTTGACGGCCCGGACGCCGCCGGCGTTCTCGATGGCCATGCCGCCCATCTGGGCGCCCTCGTCGCCGGGATGGCAGGGGAAATACAAGGCGTGGACGTGCTCGTCCAGATACTCGTTCAGCTTGGCCAGGGTGACACCGGTCTGGCAGGTGACCATCATATTGGTCTCATCCACCTCCAGGATCTCCCGGAAGCGCTCCATGGACATGATGATGGAGGGCACCGTCGGAATGGCCGCGCCGCAGGCGCCGGTGCCGCCGCCCCGGGGGATGACGGGGGTCTTGGTCTCGTTGCACAGCTTCAGGATGGCGGAGACCTCCTCGTAGGTGCCGGGTCGGATCACCACACAGTCCTGGCAGGCCTCGGGCCGGACAAACTCCTCGGTCTCGTCATAGAGGTAGCCCTCAATATCCTCGTGGGCAAAAAATACGTAATCCTTGCCGGAGATGCCGATCAGGGCGTCAATGAGTTCCTGTTTCATGATAAATACCCCTTTCACAAATCACGCTGCGGACACTCTTACTCCGCATGCTCGGCCGCCGCCGCTTTGGCGAGGACCTTACTTAATAGATTTGAAGCCTCACCTATTCTCCCCAAATATTTCTCTTCAAAAATCCGGCCTCGTCAAATTCCATTGCCTCTGGTCCGGAAACAACAGAGATATCATTTCGGTCCTTAATGCTCTCATAAAGTGCTTCAGAAACCAGAATTTCGGACATATGAAGCGTGTTTTTAATACGTGCGACCTTTGGTCTAGAAAAATCTACTTCCACGCAAGTCCGTATGGCCGACCGCAACGCATCAAAATCAGTCTCCACATAGGTGGGAATCTGTCCGCGGCTCATCATAGAAGCTGTGACATTATTTATCCACGTTGCATACCAGTCAATTTCATTGAGACAACGTCGCACTGTAAAATCACACAAGTTAATTCCGCATCCATTGTGGCAGGACTCTTCGGTAACTCCCAAAACAACCAGTCGCTGTAAATCCAAAATACCTGGAAAATCTCCGGAATCGTTACGGCCAGTGATGTTCGGGTCCATGCCACTTCCGCTAATATTTTTTCCAATTTCATCTACGACTAGAACATCGCACTTCTGGAACTTGAACTGAGGAAGCTGTGTCTTAGAAAATGCCTGCAACTCCGCATCCATCGTCAGAATGTTTTCTCGTTCACAGGCCTCAATTCGGCAAATTTCGTCGTAAGCATTCTGCACCACACCCACGCCAAAAGCTACCTTTTCAGTCCTCATAAAAGTTTCAGTCACCTTTGGTATGTACTCTGGAAAACGGCGCAGGCTCTTTGTATGGAACAAGGAGGCCCCCTTGCTTTTGGCCAGTCCGATGGCTACCATCTTGCCCAATCCGCTTTCATGCTTGCCCCGGAAATCCGTATGCGGCTTTACTTTATTAAATAAAATGACCCCATCCGCTTCCCACGCATTTTTATCGCAATAGAGTGGTGTTCCATCCTCCAATGCTCCATACTGCACAACATCCATGGAGGACAGGACTGGGACCCCTACTTGGGTCTCCGTAATCCCGTATTCCTCCAAAATCATGCGCTGCCCTTCCGCTGTTGAACCTCCATGGCTACCCATAGCGGGCACCACAAAGGGCTGTGCCCCCCACTCCTTGCAGACATCACAAATCGTTTTAACCATCTGGTTCAACTTAGGGATTCCCCGGCTTCCTACTGTGAGCGCTAGACGCTTACCTCGGAACTGCTCCTTGTCCCGGATGGTATCCTCCAATTGACAGCGCAGACACCCTTCTACATCTTCAATGTGCTGGTTCTCATACTTCTGGCGGATTCGATACATCGCGGGGATTGTGATTTGGTCAGCCTCCTGAAGCGGAAGAGTCAATTGTGGAAAATCAATAAACATTGTATCGTTCATGTTGTTTTTCCTTTCTAAAAAACCGTAACACATCAGGCCTTCTGAGCACCGATTCCATGTTTCTTCTTATAAATCAGCGTAGCAATGGTATTGATGACTCCAATGGCCATGACAACCACTGTGTAGATAAAGATTTTTTCATATCCACCGTCACCATATTTATCTAGCCAATTTCCAAAGAGCGTAAAAATAAATAAATCGGGGCAAAAACCGATGGCACAAACCAATCCCGAAGTAGAGCCAGCCAACCGCCTAGGAATCTCTAGTTCAGCCGGAATAGCAAACATGGGGCCACGTGCTATAAATGTAAAAATAGCAACCAGTAATGTCAGGACCATCAGAAGAGTTGCATTGGTTCCGCTAGGCAATACCATAAATAGAAAGACAATAGCCCCTGCACATCCTAGGGCGATACCCACCACCCCAGAAAGAGAGCGGAGCTTATCACCCAGCCAACCGCCAATTGGAGCTCCGACAAACCGTGCACCGTATTGCCGGACAATGGACAATCCTCCGGTAAATACAACTGATACACCAAGTACATTGCTAAAATACGGAGTAAAGTAGGACAGGGCACAGAAAAGGCAATAGACACAGAAACCAGCAATGCCAGCAAACCAAGTCCGAGGACTGGTCATAATACTAATCCAGTCCTTTACAGTAATTTTCTCTCCCTCTGCCTTCTGTTCACTCTCAATTGTCGGTTTAGGCACAATGAGGAAGATAAGAACCGCGCATAGCAGTCCCAAAATTGCATAGCAGGTGATTGCTGCCTTCAAGCCGAGGACTCCATATGTATCGGTAGCAAACTTCGCAAATACAAACAGCACAATGGAGTTGACAATGACATTAGTAATGCCACAGAAAGACTCAGTGAAGCCAAAAATAGTACCCTGTTGATTTTCAGATCCAATCAAGCGAGTGAGCTTAGTGTGGGCAGGATAGACCAAAAATAGTGCAAAAATAGCATAACCAGCCCAAATAAACAGGGCAGAATTATAACTCATAGTAACGGCAAAAACTACGTCCAAAACACACATGCCAATCATACCAACAAGATACACGGCCTTAGTATTAAACCGATCACTCAGTGCACCACCGAATGGAGAGATGAGGTTCCCCACGCCATAAATCATGGCCAATGTGCCTAATTGGGCATTTGTACATTGTAAACCCTCCAAAAGTGGATCATAAATCACAAACTGAATAAAGGGAGGTGTAAACACTACCGTGTAACCAAAGCCCATCAAAAAAATTAACAATATCTGTTTTGGGGTAAGAGTGGTCTTTCTTTTTGTAGCCGAGTTTGACATTTTACATTCCTCCTAATAAACACTCTCTAAAAATTTTTCTCTGATGTAGTTTGAAAGCCGATCCATCAACTCCGCGCGGCCAGGCAGGCCAGAGCGATGGAGTTGAGTTTGATCTCCGGAGTGTCGGCCCGGGAGCCCAAAATCACCGGATTGGTCGCGCCCAGGACGATGCCCGCCCAGCGGCACTTGCACAGGTGAATCCAGGACTTGCCCATGATATTGCCCGCTTCCATATTGGGGAAGATGACGATATCGGTCTCGCCGGTGATCTTGCTGTCGATCTTCTTGTGGGCGGCGGCGTGGGGATCGAACGCCACGTCGAAGGCGATGGGGCCTTCGATGACGCAGGGCAGTCCCAGCTCACCGCTCCTGGCGTATTCCACCAGTCCGGCGGCATCCACGGTGGACTGGATCTTGGGATCTACCATCTCGTTGGCGGTAAGGGCCGCCACCCTGGGGTTCTCCAGTCCGATGGCGCGGGTGGTGATCAGGATGTTTTTCAGAATATCCTTCTTCTGCTCAAAGGTGGGGGCCACGTTGATGCCGCTGTCGGAGCAGTAGACCAGCTTGTGGTAGCCCGGCGCCTCGTAAACCGCCATCATGGACAGCAGCCGTCCGGTGCGCAGGCCGTGTTCCTTATTGAGGATGCCCCGCATGTAGATGCTGGTGTTCACCAGCCCCTTCATTAACACCTGGGCTCCGCCGTCCTTCACGGCCCGGACCGCCACGGCCACGGCCTCATCCTCCCCCTGAGCGGGCAGGATATCCAGGGGCCGAAGGCCAATGTCGGCGCAGATATCGCCCACGGCCTTTGCGTCGCCCACCAGCACCGGACGAACAAAGCCCAGGTCTGCGGCGGCTTTCACCGCCTGGAGCAGCTCCTTGTCCGCGGCGGCGGCCACGCTAACGGTAAAAGGCTCGATGGCGCGTACTTTTTCAATGACCTCGTCAAAATTTTTCAGCATTTTTCTGATTCCTCCAGAGATACAGAGTCTCCGCCGCATCTCTTGTCCCAGCGGCAGGGCCTATTTGTATACAACACTCCATATCCAAAGATGCACAATACTATTGAGAGAAGGGGATTTATGTAATGCAGAAACGCAAATTTCCAGTATTCTGCAGTAGATACACCTAGTGCCGTCACGACAAACATACTGGTAGTAGACCAGGGGACAAATATCTGAGTTAGGGTTCCCCCCTCTTCTAATAGCCGAGAGAGCATTTCTGGTCTTAACCCACGCTCCTTAAAAGTCTGCCGGAACAGATTGCCGTTCAGCACAAGTGTGAGATAAACTTCACCCATGACCATAGTACCCAATGTCGAGGCTCCTATAACCAACGGCACCATCAGCTTGTCAGACTTGATTCTAGATACTACTACGCCGACTACTTTGTGTAAGTACCCTACTCGTTCCATAACTCCGCCGAAAGAAATAGCAATACAGGCAAGGGAAAAGGTATACATCATGCTTTGGATACCGCCTCTCTGCAGCAACGCATCCACAATCGCTACTCCAGTGGAGGATGTATACCCATAGTTGAGGCCGAGGATAACTTCTCGCACGTCAATTCCCTGTACAGTGACGGCCAGAATCACCGCCAGTAACGTGCCGATGGCCATACCAGGGATGGCCGGAAACTGTCGCAGATTTAATATCAGCAACACCACGACGGGCAGCAGCAGAATCGGTGTGATATGAAATGTCTCAGCAATGGTACTCGTAAACACTTCGATTGTGGTATAATCCATTTGACCATTCTGATAGAAAAAACCAATCGCCGTAAATATTACAAAGACAATTATGTAGGACGGCAACGTTGTCATCCACATACTGCTAATGTGCCTTTGCAAGGTAGTCCCCGCCGAGGCAGGCGCCAAGTTCGTAGTATCGGAAATAGGAGACATTTTGTCTCCGAAGGATGCTCCACAGAGAACCATACCTGCAGTCAGTCCAGGCGGGATACCCATACCAGTACCGATGCCCATCATGGCCAAACCCATAGTCCCCACAGTCCCCCAGGAGGTACCGATAGACATAGAGGTGATGCTGCACAGGATCAGACCAATAGGGAGGAAGAGTTTTGGTGTAATATAGTGCAGGCCATAGTAAATCAAAGCGGGAACAGTACCTGAAAATATCCAAGCAGCAATAATCAGACCGATGAAAATAAAAATAATCATAGCTGCCATTGATTGGCCCAAGGTTTTCTTCATGCATTCCACTAAGTCGTCAAAGCTATATCCTAGCGGCACGGAAGCAAGACAGGCAAAGGCCAGCGCCATCAGCATAACGATGTGGATATCTAGTTTGAAAATGACGAGGCCCAAAAGGATAATACCCATTGCAATTATAAATATAGCTAGGGACATACTAACGCTCGGTTCGCGTTTTTCCTTCACGGCTTCTGACAAAAAAGTCGCCTTCTTTCTCGGTGTTACCCTTCCTTACCCACACACATTTTTCCGAATGCGTGCGACGAATATGCCGGGGAAAGCGCCGTAGCTCGTCACGCGTAAATTTGGGGCTCTTCCTCGCCCCGGAGGACCCGGAGGGCGCCCAGAGCCAAGGCCTCCATCTCGAACTCGCCGGCCACCACTTCCATGGGGGCCAGGAAGGCCGTCATGCGGGAGACCTCGTCCACCACGTACTTGGAGTGGGCGATGCCGCCGGTAAGGACGATACGGTCCACCGGCCCGTCAAAGGCGGCGGCGTAGGAGCAGATCTCCTTGGCCACGGAGTAGACGAACGCCTCATAGACCAGCCGGGCCTTTGCGTCGCCGGCTTCCATCCGGCGCTCCACCTCCTGGGCGTCCTTGGTGCCCAGGTAATCGTACATGCCGCCCACGCTGCTCAGCTTGGCGACCATCTGCTCATGGGTGTACGTGCCGGAGTAGCAAAGCTCCACCAGCGGATAGGTGGGCAGTCCGCCGCTGCGCTCGGGGGAGAATGGACCGTTGGTCCGGCCGCCGCTGCCGTCCACCATCTGGCCCTTTCTGTGGGCCACGATGGAGTTGCCCGACCCCAGATGGGCGATGATGAGGTTACAGTCCTCATATTTCTTGCCGATGCGCTCCGCCGCCCACCGGGCCACCGCCTTGTGGTTCAGGGCGTGGAACCAACTGGGCCGCTCCAGATCGGAGATGCCGGAGATGCGGGCCTTGGGCATCAGTTCATCCACCGATACCGGGTCCACCACAAAGGAAGAGGCGCCGATCTCGTCGCCGATCTCCTTGGCCAGCACCGCTCCCAGATTGGAGGGGTGTTCGCCATGGATCGCGCCGCGCAGGTCCTCCACCATCCGGCTGTTTACCGTATAGGTGCCGCCGGGGATGGGGTTCATCAGGCCGCCCCGCCCCGCCACCGCGGCAAAGGTACGGATCTCAAAGCCCGCCTTCTTCAGCGTCTCCAGGATGATGTCCTTCCGGTAGCCAAACTGATCAAATACATGGGGAAATCCCTTCAGATCCTCCCCGGTGTGGGTGATATTCTCCTTGAACAGTTCCTTTTCGTCTTCAAATACTGCAATCTTGGTGGAGGTCCCCCCCGGGTTGATGACCAAGATTTTCATGTGCGATACGCCTCGCTTTCTCGCTGCTTGGGGGTATATTGTTCTATTGTTCGGAACCTCGTTCTGCTATATGTCCCGCGAATCGGGGAGGAACCGCAGATAATTCCTCCCCATCTTTTTGGTACGGTTGGAGCATAGCACACTCGCCGTCCAAATGTCAACTTCGCTTTTTGTACAAAATACCGACCGCTGTTCCGTACAATAATCCTTCTATTCCATGTGGCGGAACAAAAAGCGGGTGTCAAAGGTTTTTTTTGCCGAACTAGAAGTTATTGGAAATCTCCCGTGCAATCCGCCGCACGGCCTCCACCCGCTCGTCCAGGTCGCCGGCCAGCATGCGGCTGGTGGGGCCGGACAGGGAGATGGCCGCCAAAGCCACGCCGCTCCGATCCAGGATGGGCGCACCGATGCACGTCAGCCCCATCTCCAGCTCCTCCCGGTCCACAGCATATCCGTCGGAGCGGATTTTGGCCAGCTCGGCCCGCAGCGCGTCGGCAGAGGTAATGGTGTGGGCGGTATGGGCGGTCAGACTCACATTCTCATAGACGCTCAGGTCAATCTTTGCCCCAAAGGCCAGCAGGCACTTGCCCACGGAGGAGCAGTGGCACTCGCTGCTGGAGCCCACGGGCGGGTTGACCGTGAGCACCTGGTTGGGGCTCTCCTCCTTCAGGATGATGACGCTGCGGTACACGTCGCCGGGGTTGCGCTCCAGGATGGAGACATTGACCACCTCATGATAGGCCTCGTAGAGCTTGCGGGCATAGGGCCGAATGATCTCCTGCAGCCCCATCTTGTTCTCCACCGCCTTGCCCAAAGTAAACAGACGGCTCCCCAGCCAGTACTTTTCGGTTTCCGGGTTCTTTTTGACAAAGCCCCGGGCCTCCAGGGTGGCCAGCGTGCGGAATACCGTGCTCTTATACACGCCCATGTCGTTGGCAATTTTCGTGATACTGGTCTCCTTGCCCTCGTAGTAGAGATAGATCAGGACCTCAAGTGCCCGGTCCACCGACTGGATCACATCCGATGCCATGATGGTTCCCCCTTTCCAAGCGTCCGGCTCCCCCAGGCCCTCCGGCGTGGGGCGGCGCCAGCCGTCGTTCATAATTTTGATTTCTTTCGTTAGAAACAGCGTTCTCTCTCGTTCATTTTACTCACTGGGAAAGACCCCTGTCAAGATGTTCCGCCAGATGAAACAAAAATTTTTTCTTTGGGGGACTTGACATTCCGCTCGACCTGGGTGTATGCTTTTTTCATCGGAACAACGTTCTACTCAACAGAACATCATGGATCGGAGGGAACTGAATGAAGGTCGAAGTCAATCGGGAGCGGTGCAAGGAGTGCGGACTGTGCATCCACCACTGCCCCAAGGACGCCATCCGCAAGTCGGACCATCTCAACGCCAACGGCTATTATCCCGTACAGATCGACGATGAGAAATGCATCGCCTGCGGGATCTGCTATACCACCTGCCCCGACGGCGTATTTCATGTACTAGGTTAACGGAAAGGAGCGTGACGATCCATTATGGCAGAAATGATGAAAGGCAATGAGGCCATCGCGGAAGCCGCGGTACGCGCCGGCGCACGTTTCTACGCCGGTTATCCCATCACCCCCTCCAGCGAGATCATGGAGTATCTGTCTTGGCGCATGGAGGAAGTGGGCGGCGCCTTTGTCCAGGCGGAGAGCGAGCTGGCCGGCATCAATATGGTCATCGGCGCGGCCGCCTGCGGCGTGCGGGCGCTGACCGCCTCGTCCGGCCCGGGCATCTCTCTGAAGCAGGAGGGCATCTCCACCCTGTGCGACGAGGGTCTGTCCGCCGTGGTCATCACCCAGGTGCGCTACGGCAACGGCTTGGGCACCCTGTTTACCTCCCAGTGCGACTACAACCGCGAGACCCGCGGCGGCGGTCAGGGCGACTACCGCTGCATCGTGCTGTGCCCCTCCTCCATCCAGGAGTATGTGGACCTGATGCTGCCCGCCTATGAGCTTGCGGAGAAATACCGCATCGTGGTCGTGATGATGGGCGAGGGCACCCTGGGCCAGATGATGGAGCCGGTGACCCTGCCCGACTTCGTGGAGACCAAGCGCACACCCTGGGCTCTGAACGGCCACTATACTTACAAGAAGATCGGCATTTTCGAGCGCGACTCGATGAAAGAGGCCGTGGAGCTGCGGGAGAAGTACGCCGCCATCAAGGAGAATGAGCAGCGCTGGCAGGATGAGTCCATTGAGGACGCCGACTACGTGTTCGTGGCCTATGGCGTACCCGGCCGGGCCACCCTGGGCGCGGTGCGGGAGCTGCGCGCCGCCGGCGAGAAGGTGGGCCTCATTCGTCCCATCACCGCCTGGCCCTATCCCGAGAAGGCCTTCGCCCGCATCAATCCCAACGTGAAGGGCATCATCACCGTGGAGGAGAACGCCACGGGCCAGATGATCGACGACGCCGCCCTGGCCATCAAAAAGACCCACAAGGACCGGAACATCCCGGCCTACGCCCTGACCTACGTCTACAATACCCCTCCCATCCGCCGGATCAAGGAGGACTATTTCAAGGTCAAGAACGGCGAAGTAAAGGAGGTCTACTGATATGGCTGTTACCCGCGAAAAGAAGGTCCCCGCCCTGGTCGACAAGCCGATGGACTTCTGCCCCGGCTGCGGCCACGGCATCATCAGCCGCCTCATCATGGAGGCGCTGGAGGAGCTGGACCAGATGGATAACATCATCTTCCCCATCGGCGTGGGCTGCTCCTCCAACCTGGGAGCCGGCCTGGAGTGCGACCGTCTGCACTGCTGCCACGGCCGCGCCGGCGCCGTAGCCACCGGCATGAAGCGGGTCAATCCCGACGTGCTGGTGGTCTCCTATCAGGGCGACGGCGACGCCTACAACATCGGCATCGCCGAAACCTTCAACGCCGCCTACCGCGGTGAGAACATCACCGTCATCGTGGTCAACAACACCAACTTCGGCATGACCGGCGGCCAGATGAGTCTGACCACCATGGAAGGCCAAAAGACCGCCACCTCGGTCCATGGCCGCGACTGCGCGGTCACCGGCTACCCCATCCGGTTCCCCGAGATGGTGGCCCGGGAGTTCCCCAACGCGGCCTACGCCGCCCGGGGCACCGTCACCACCCCTGCCAACATCAACAAGCTCAAGGGCTACATCAAAAATGCCCTCCAGGCCCAGATGAACCACGAGGGCTACTCCATTGTGGAGGTCCTGTCCCCCTGCCCCATCAACTGGGGCCTCAGCCCGGTGAAGGCCATGGAGCGCATCGAGAAGGAGCTCATTCCCTATTATCCCATCGGTGAATTCAAGAAGAGAGGGGAGAACCAGTAAGATGAAGGAGATCGTATTTGCCGGTTCCGGCGGCCAGGGCGTACTGACCTCGGGCCTGATCATTTCCGACATCGCCGCCAGCGAGGGCATCAACGTCACCTGGGTCCCCTCCTACGGCTCCGCCATGCGGGGCGGCACGGCCAACTGCACCGTGAAATACTGCGCGGAAAATTACATCTACAACCCCTCTCAGGAGGCGCCCGATCTGCTGCTGGCCATGAACGAGCTGTCTCTGCTCAAATTTCTGCCCATCGTGGCCCACGGCGGCACCGTGCTGATCGGGGACACCGTGGAGCTGCCCGAGGGAGCCCGTCAGGACGTGACCTACGTCAAGGTCAACTGCACCGAGATCGCCACCGGCCTGGGCAACCCCAAGGGGGCCAACATCGTCATGACCGGCGCCATCGTCAAGCTGATGGGCGACTTCACCCACGACGCCGCCGTGACCGCTATGAACCACATGTTTGCCAAAAAGGGCAAGTCCAAGTTCAACGAGGCCAACGCCAAGGCCTTTGACGCAGGCTACAACGCCGTAGAGGCGGTGGCGGCCGCCTCCTGCGTGCGCTGAGCATCACACACCATTTCCCAGCTCTTTTTCCCATCCTTCCCCCATTCGTTTCTCCCACTATGCCACACAAAAAGGGCGCTTGCGGCTGCAAGCGCCCTTTTTGTATTCGCTCTTTCCTTTTTCCCGGTTTTAGCGTATACTTCTCTCTGACAGTATCTCCGTTTGAGGTGAATCCATGGAAGAGATCATCGTGCGCCCCGCCGCGCCCGGGGACCTGGACGCCGTCTGGGCGCTGGTCCGGCGGGCGGTGCAAAAAATGCGGGAAGAGGGCAGCGAGCAGTGGGGGGAGGATTACCCCACCCGGGCCGACTACGAAGAGGACCTCCGGCGGGGCCGGCTGGCAGCGGCCGTCTCCGCTCAAGGGCAGGTGCTGGGCTGCGCCTGCATCACCGACGAGCCGGAGACCGCCTATGCCGGGGTGCCCTGGGCCGTGGAGGGCCCTGCCCTGGTCGTCCACCGGGTGGCGGTGGACCCGGCGCTCGAGCGCGGCGGCGTGGCCTCCGCCCTGCTGACATACGCCGAGGACTGGGCCCGGGCCCGGGGTATCCCGGTCTTTCACGCCGACACCTACTGTAAAAACCGCAAAATGCAGGCGCTCTTCCGCAAGCGGGGCTTTGTCCAGCGGGGTGAGATCCATCTCCCCGGCCGGAGCCTGCCCTTTCCCGCCTTTGAAAAACTGCTGTGACACCTGTCTTGACACTTTGGCCTTGCATTTTTTGCCTAAACCGCATATAATGTATTCAATTTTGACCGAGAGGTGACACTATGAAGCGGCTGCTTATCGTGGTGGACTACCAAAAGGACTTCGTGGACGGGGCGCTGGGCTTCCCCGGCGCGGAGGCGCTGGACGAGCCCATCGCGGAAAAGATCGCCGCCTACCGGGCGGCGGGGGACGACGTGGCCTTTACCCTGGACACCCACGGCCCCGGCTACGCCGGGACCCAGGAAGGGAAAAAGCTCCCGGTGCCCCACTGCATCAAGGGCGAGCCCGGCTGGAGGCTCTACGGCCGGACGGCTGGGCTCCTCCAAAGCGGCGACCCGGTGTTTGAAAAGCCGGCCTTTCCCTCCCTGGATCTGGGGGAGTGGCTGTCCGGCCGGGACTACGGCGCTGTGGAGCTGTGCGGGCTGGTGTCCTACATCTGCGTGCTGTCCAACGCCGTGGTGGTGAAGGCCGCCCTGCCGGAAGCGGAGGTCTCGGTGGACGCCCGCTGCACCGGAGGGCCCGATCCGGCGCTCCATAAAAAAGCCCTGGACCTGCTGGAAACCCTTCAGGTCACGGTCACGGGAAGAGAGAGGTAACCGACATGAATCACACCGAAAATTACACCATGCTCTGCGACTTCTACGAGCTCACCATGGGCAACGGCTATTTCCAGACCGGCCTGGACAAGCGCATCTGCTATTTTGACGTCTTTTTCCGGGACGTGCCCGATGGGGGCGGCTTTGCCATCGCCGCCGGTCTGGAGCAGGTCATCGACTATATCCAAAAGCTCCACTTCAGCGAGGACGACCTGGACTACCTGCGCAGCAAGGGCGGCTTTGACGAGGGGTTCCTGGACTATCTGCGCCACTTCCGGTTTACCGGCGACATCTGGGCGGTGCCTGAGGGCACGCCCATCTTCCCCGGCGAGCCCTTCATGACCGTCCGCGCCCCGGCCGTCCAGGCCCAGTTCATCGAGACCTATGTGCTGCTCATCCTGAACCATCAGTCCCTCATCGCCACCAAATCCAACCGCATCGTCCGGGCGGCCCAGGGCCGTCCCGTGTCTGAGTTTGGCTCCCGCCGGGCGCAGGGGGCGGACGCCGCCGTGCTGGGGGCCCGCGCCTC
>ERZ857998.1771-NODE-1771-length-22816-cov-4.221871_pt1 | contig 22816 bp, 17 predicted proteins | sample MGYA00519954_ERZ857998 | MGnify/ENA primary metagenome ERZ857998 (study PRJEB31778, sample SAMEA3449424) | human gut metagenome | biome: human gut; feature: human-associated habitat; material: faeces | place: United Kingdom | collected 2010/2012 ...
GCACCCCGAAAAGGCGATCAATCCGCGCTGGCGGCTGGCGCGCGTGCTGGAAGAGAGCGGCGCGCTGTCAGATCCGGTGCTGGACGCGTTCGGCATCGAGCGCGCCTGGCTCACGCGCTATCCCCGCGAGCTGTCCGGCGGCGAGCTGCAGCGCTTCTGCGTCGCCCGCGCCCTCATGAGCGGCGCGCAGTATTTAATTTGCGACGAGATCAGCACCATGCTGGACGTCATCACGCAGGCGCAGATCTGGAACACCGTCCTCGCGGAGGCGGAAAAAAGAAACATGGCGATCCTGGCGGTGACGCATAATCGCAATCTGGCGGAGCGGATCGCAGACGAAATTGTGGATCTGGCGAAGATCTCGTAATTCGTCGCAACAAACGGGAGGGACTTGCCCCTCCCGTTTTTGTTTTTGCATTGCACCTTGTAGGGGCGGACGCCTCTGTCCGCCCGGCGGAACACACCGCAAATACGGATGCACCCCGGCGAATCCGTACCATTTTTGCAGGGGTCGATGCCCACATCGACCCGCGCGGGGGTGTATCTCCGTTTTCACGATACGTTGCGGCAAAATTGCGGTTGCCCAACGGGCGGACAGAGGCGTCCGCCCCTACGGGTGCATTCCATCCCGCATCGGTGCGTGCAAAATTTGCGGGAGTGTTCTGCCGGGCGGGGCAGAACCCCACCCCTACGCAATTTTGGGAGTTTTTGCGGCATCTTTACATTATGCCCCAAGTGTGCTAGAATGGCTGCGGTTTGGGGGCGTTTGTATGATCGAGCTTCGGGAGGCGGCTGTCTCTGACGCGGCGGGGATCTTGGCGATCTATGCGCCGTATGTGGAAAAAACGGCGGTGAGCTTTGAATTTGATGTGCCGACCGCGGCGGAATTTGCCGCGCGCATTGTGCACACGTTGGAGCGCTATCCTTATATTACCCTGTGGGACGATGGCGAGCTGATGGGCTACGCCTACGCCGGACCGCTGAAGGCTCGACGGGCGTATGACTGCTCGGCGGAGGTCACGATCTATCTGCGGCAGGACGTTCGCCGGCGCGGCTATGGGCGGATGCTCTATGCCGAGCTGGAGGCGCGCCTGAAAACCATCGGCGTGCGGCGGGCGTATGCGTGCATCGCCATCCCGAACGGCGACGATCCGTACCTCACGATGGACAGCCCGCGCTTTCACGAAAAAATGGGCTACCGCCGCGTGGGCTTTTTTGAAAACTGCGCCGAAAAATTCGGGCGCGGCTACTCCATGGCGTATTACGAAAAGGTTCTTTGACCGTTTGGCGGTTTTCGCGGAAAAATGGGCGCTTTTTCTCCGTTTTTCCGGCAAACTGCGCCTGTACAAAACGATTTTTCTCTGTTATAATAAAGCTGAACGTATGATCGGAGGGGGAGAGGGCCATGTCTGAACTGTCTGCAATCGTATTTGTGCCGGACGACACCGGCAAGACCGGCTATGACCGTCCGATGATGCTGCAAAATATTATGGGTACGCCCCTGCTCACCTGGCTGGCAAACGCATTGCTCGCCGGGGGCGTCGGGCGTTTCTTTTTGGTCTGCCACGAGCGCTTTAAGCGCGAGGCGCGCGCGTGCTTCCCGGAGGATGTGGAGTTCCGCTGCCCGGCGGCGGACTGCGTGTCAGACGAGCTGCACGTCTTTTTGTCCACCGCCGAGGAATCGGAGGAGGAGCTGATCGTGGTGACAGGTCCGGCGGTCATTCTGCCGTTCGCGCTGGACGGCGAGCCGGACGGCGCGCCGCTCGAGAGCAACGTCACGTCCGTGCGCCGGCAGGCGCTGATGGACGCGCTGGACGACAAATTCATCTTTACGGATTTCCTCAGGGAGCACGGCGTGCCGTACACCGACCGAGACGGCGTGTATGCCGTCTCGTCCATGCAGGAGCTGCCGCACTGGCAGCCGGTTTTGGGGCTTGCCCATCTGGAGCAACTCGCGCGGCAGGGCGTGGAGATCTGGGATTACGGCAATACCTACGTCGATCCGACGGTGTCGGTCGGCGCGGGGACGGCGCTGCTGCCCGGGACGATCCTGCGCGGCGGCACGCGCATCGGCAAAAACTGCACCATCGGTCCTGACACGTTTTTGGAGGACGTGCGCGTGGGCGACGGCTCGTCCGTGCGCGCGACGCACGCGTTTTCCTCCACCATCGGCTATGACGCGCAGGTCGGACCGTTCGCGTACATCCGCCCCGGCTCGACGATCGGAAACGGCGTGAAGGTCGGCGATTTTGTGGAGGTCAAGAACTCCACCATCGGCGACGGCACGAAGATTTCCCACCTGACCTACATCGGCGACAGCGACGTAGGCAAAAACATCAACTTCGGCTGCGGCACGGTCACGGTCAACTATGACCGCGTGAAAAAGTCCCGCACCGTCATTGACGACGACGCGTTTATCGGCTGCAACGCCAATCTCATCGCGCCCGTGCACATCGGGCAGGGCGCATATATCGCCGCCGGGTCCACCGTGACCGACGACGTGCCGCCCGCAGCGCTCGCCATTGCCCGCGCCCGCCAGCAGAACAAGCGCGACTGGGCCAACCGGCACAAGCTGAAGGAGAAAAAATAAGCCTCGTATCCCCGGCGGCGGGTGCCGCCATGATATAGAACACACAGAACAGGAACAGACCGAACAACACAAGAGAGAGGGTAATTTCATATGATTTCTCATGGTAAGAACGTCAAGGTATTCTGTGCCAATGCCAACCGTCCGTTTGCCGAGGGCGTCTGCCGCAAGCTGTGGCTGCCGCTGGGCGACTGCACCGTAACGACCTTTGCCGACGGCGAGGTTTCCCTGACGATCAATGAATCTGTCCGCGGCAGCGACGTGTTTCTGGTACAGTCGACCTGCAAGCCGGTCAACAACAACCTGATGGAGCTGCTCATCATGATCGACGCCTGCCGCCGTGCCTCGGCCGGCCGCATCACCGCCGTCATCCCGTACTTCGGCTACGCCCGTCAGGATCGCAAGGCCAAGGGCCGCGACCCCATCTCCGCAAAGCTGGTCGCCAACATGATCGAGGCCGCAGGCGCCGACCGCGTGCTGACCATGGATCTGCACGCGTCCCAGATCCAGGGCTTCTTTGACATCCCCGTTGACAACCTGCTCTCCAATCCCATCTTCGTGAAATATTATATGTCCAAGTTCGAGCATCCGGAGGAGATGGTCGTCGTCTCTCCGGACGTCGGCTCCGTCGCCCGCAGCCGCACGTTTGCCAACAAGATGGGCATGAACCTCGCCATCGTCGACAAGCGCCGCGAAAAGGCCAACCAGTGTGAGGTCATGAACGTCATCGGCGACGTCAAGGACAAGAAGTGCATCCTCTTTGACGATATGGTCGACACCGCCGGTTCTCTGTGCAACGCGGCCAAGGCCATCGTTGAGATCGGCGGCGCGACCGAGGTCTATGCCTGCGCGACCCACGGCGTGCTCTCCGGCCCGGCCAACGAGCGCATTGCCAACAGCTGCATCAAGGAGCTGACCTTCCTGAATACCATCCCGCCGCTTGAGGGTGCGTGCAGCAAGATCAAGTATCTGGACGTTTCCCCGATCTTTGCCGACGCCATCCAGAGAATCTACGAAGAAAACTCCATGTCCGTTCTGTTCTGATTTTATGCTGTTTCAAAAGCCAACCTATGACTGGCTGATCGCGGGACTCGGCAATCCGGGTCCTGAGTATGAGAAGACCCGTCACAATACCGGCTTCATGTCCCTTGACCTGCTGGCTGCGCGCCTGCAGGTCAAGGTTTCCAAGGAGCGCTTCAAGGCCCTCACCGCGCAGGCGGACTTCGACGGCCAGCGGCTGCTTCTCATGAAGCCACTGACCTTTATGAACGCCTCCGGCATCGCGATCGAGGCTGCCGCGCACTTTTATAAGATCCCGCCGGAGCGGGTGCTCGTCCTCTTTGACGACATTTCGCTCCCCGTCGGCAAGCTCCGCATCCGCAAAAACGGCTCTGCCGGCGGCCACAACGGCCTGAAATCCATCATCTCCTGCCTCGGCTCCGACCAGTTCCCGCGCGTCAAGATCGGCGTCGGCGCGAAGCCGCACCCCGATTACGATCTGGCCGACTGGGTGCTGTCTACCGTCTCCAAGACCGAATGGCCCGACTATCAGGAGGCTATGTCCCACGCCGGCGACGCGGCCCTCTGCATCGTCAAAAACGGCTGCGAAAAGGCCGCGGCGGAGTATAACGGGAAGATGTTCTGAGCGCACCCTAAGGCATCGGCCCCTACAGGGTGCTGTGCAAATTCCCTCCCCATCTCACTTTCAATACCCACACCCCCTACGCATAGGAGACTCTCTCCTATGCGCGTTGCCTGTTGGGCAAAAAACTGTTTTTAGGAGAATCCCATGAACGTTCTGCTTTCGCTTCTGCAAAAGAGCACCGATTATAACCAGCTGCTGAAGGCCGTGGAGGCGAAGCAGGCCGTCGCTGTGTCGGGACTGAGTCAGGCCCCGCGCAGCCATGTGCTTGCCGCCGCGCACGAGCAGTCCGGCAGACCCCTCATCGCCGTGTGCCAGGACGATATGGCCGCGAAGCGGCTGGCTTCCGAGCTGGGGGCATTCTTAGGCGAAGAGCCGCCCGTGCTGCCGTCGCGTGAGCTGACGCTGGCCGGGGCCATCGGCGTGTCCCGGCAGTGGGAGCAGCAGCGGCTGCGGCTTTTGTACGCGCTGGCGCAGGGACGCGTCCCGGTGCTGGTGGCAAGTCTGGACGCGCTGCTGCTGCGCACGCTCCCGCGGCAGACGCTCTTTTCCGCGTCCGTGACGCTTCGGGTCGGTGCGGAATACAGTATGCCGGAGCTGATCGAACGCCTGACCCGCGCGGGCTATTCCCGCGCAAGTCTGGTCGAGGGCGTGGGACAGTTCGCGCTGCGCGGCGGCATTCTGGACGTGTATTCGCCTGCGCAGGAAAAGCCGCTGCGCGCGGAGTTTTTCGGCGACGAGCTGGACACCATGGGCTATTTTGACCCCATCACGCAGCGGCGCACGGAAAACGTTGACGAGGCCGTCCTCCTGCCCGTGGCCGAGACGGAGCCGCACCTGCACCCGCAGGGGATATCCGGCCTGTGCGAGGACCTGCGCGCCATCATCGCGCGCCAGCAGCGGCGCAAAACGCCCAATCAGGCGCTCATTGAAACGCTGCAGAAGGACTGCGAGGCGCTCGAAAACGAGACGCTTTTCGCCAGCGCCGACCGGTATATGGCGCTGATCTACCCGGAATTCACGACTGCCGCCTCGTATCTGCCGCAGGAGGCCATCGTCGCCTTCTGCGACCACGGCAATCTCCAGCGCGGGGAAAAAGACCGCGCGGAAGAATTCGGCCTCCTGCTCGATTCGTTTTTGACCTCCGGCACGCTCTTTGGAGAGCTGTGCGATTATTACGCCACGATGGACGATCTGGCCGCGTCACTGCGCGGCCGGGCAGTCATTTACTGCGACAGCTTCCTTGCCGCGCGGTACCCGGAGTCCCTGCCGCCCAAGCAGCTGCTTTCCTTTACGGCCCGGCAGCTGCCGGGCTATGGCGGAAGTCTGGAAACAGCGGCGGCTGACCTGAAAAATTACGCGTCGAACCAGTATGGCTCCATCGTCCTGTGCGGCGGACAGCGGCGCGGGGAAATTTTAAAGGAACTGCTTGCCAAAAGCGGCCTGAACGCGCTTTTGTCCTTCCCGCTGACAAAGCTCCCGCAGCCGGGGCAGATCCTTATTGCGGGCGGCTCGCTCCCGGCGGGGCTTGAATACCCGACGCTCAAATTTGCCATCTTAACAGAGGGACAGATCGCCGTCCGGCAGGAGCGCAAGCGCGTCCGCGCGCCGAAAAAGGCCACGAACCGCAAAAAGCTTGATTCGTTCACCGATCTGACTCCCGGCGATCTCGTCGTACACGAGCACCACGGCATCGGCCGCTACGTCGGCATGGAGCAGCTGAAGGTCGGCGGCGTGACGAAGGATTATGTGAAGATCGCCTATCAGGGCACGGACTGCCTGTACGTGCCCGCAACGCAGCTCGATCTGGTCAGCAAGTATATCGGCGCCGGTGAGGATACGCCCGTCCGGCTCAACAAGCTCGGCGGCGACCAGTGGCAAAAGACAAAGGCGAAGGCCAAGGCTGCGGCCAAGGATCTGGCTGCGGGCCTCATCAAGCTCTATGCCGAGCGCAAGCGCCTGCCGGGCTTCGCCTTCGCGGCGGATTCGCCGTGGCAGCAGGAGTTTGAGGAGAGCTTTGAATACGCCGAAACGGACGATCAGCTGCGCTGCATCGACGAGATCAAGCGCGACATGGAATCCCCTGCGCCGATGGACCGTCTGCTCTGCGGCGACGTCGGCTTCGGCAAAACGGAGGTCGCGCTGCGTGCGGCCATGAAGTGTATGCTGGACGGCAAGCAGGTCGCGATCTTAGTCCCGACGACCGTTCTGGCCCAGCAGCACTATCTCACGGCCATGCGCCGCTTTGCGACCTTCCCGGTCACCATCGATGTGCTTTCCCGCTTCCGTACGCCTGCGCAGATCAAAAAAACGCTCTTCGATCTGCAGTCCGGCAAGATCGATCTGATCGTCGGCACGCACAAGCTGCTGCAGAAGGACATTCATTTTCACGATCTCGGCCTGCTCATCGTCGACGAGGAGCAGCGCTTCGGCGTGACGCATAAGGAGCGATTGAAGGAACTTTCGCGCGGCGTCGACGTCTTAACCCTATCCGCAACGCCCATCCCGCGCACGCTCAATATGGCGCTGTCGGGTCTGCGCGATATGTCTACCATCGAGCAGCCGCCGCAGGACCGCTATCCTGTGCAGACCTTCGTGCTCGAGCATCAGGACGGCATCCTCGACGAGGCCATGCGCCGCGAGCTGGCGCGCGGCGGGCAGGTCTATTATCTCCACAACCGCGTGGAATCCATCGACCAGTGCGCCGCGAAGATCAAGCAGCGCATTCCGGAGGCCGAGGTCGCCGTCGCCCACGGCAAGATGAACGAGGAGCAGCTCGGCGACGTCATGCAGTCGATGTCAAACGGCGAAATTCAAATTCTCGTCTGCACGACCATCATTGAAACCGGCATTGATATCCCGAACGTCAACACGCTCATCATCGAGGACGCCGACCGGCTGGGCCTTGCGCAGCTGCACCAGATCCGCGGCCGCGTGGGCCGTTCGAGCCGCCATGCGTATGCGTACCTCACGTTCCGCAAGGGAAAAGTCCTGTCCGAGATCGCAGAAAAGCGGCTCGACACCATCCGCGAATACGCGGAGTTCGGCTCCGGCTTCAAGATCGCCATGCGCGACCTGGAAATTCGCGGTGCGGGCGATCTGCTGGGCGCGGAACAGTCCGGCCATATGATGACCGTCGGCTACGATATGTACCTGAAGCTGCTTGAGGACGCCGTGCTCGAAGAGCGCGGCGAGGCGGCGCAGAAGGAGCCAGAATGCACCGCAGACCTCACCGTCACGGCAAATATCAACAAGGACTACGTCGCCTCCGGCGAGCAGCGCATGGATCTCTACCGCCGCATGGCGGCCATCCGCACGCAGGAGGACGCCGATGAGCTGCTCGACGAGATCGTCGACCGCTTTGGCGACCCTCCGAAGGGCGTCATGAACCTCATCGCCATCGCGCTTCTGCGCGCAAGAGCCGCAGCGGCGGGCATCACGGAGATCACGCAGAAAGACGGTGCGGTTCTCCTGTCGCTTTCCACGATGGACTTTGCCGCCATCTCCGCCTGCTGCGCCGAGGCGCAGTTCAAGGGCCGCATTTTCTTCTCGGCAGGCAAGGTGCCGATGCTGTCCGTCAAGCTCAAAAAGGCCGAAGACCCGTTAAAGCTCGCGACGCAGCTCGTCGGCGTCTACGCTGCACTGCGCGCACAGACAGCGGGGACGTAAATTCAGCGCGAATACGCATGCAATTACTTACCCGACTGTAGGGGTTGATGCCCACATCGACCCGGCAGATTGCACCGTTTTCTATGAAAATCTTCGGCAAATTCGCAGCTGCCCAACGGGCCGATGTGGGCATCGGCCCCTACAGCGGCTATGCTTTTTGCCGCACGCATGTACCCCCCGAAAATGTTAATAGAAATTTCAGAATTCCAGAGCCCGTTCCTGTCGGGAATGCCGTTGCAAAAAGCGGTCGGTTTATGTATAATACAGACACAAAATAGAGTATGTCGCCTCTGCGGCTTTTGAATAGGAGGGATTCTTATCAGAAAGAAAGGCAGATTTGAGGCCAGCCGTCCCGCGCACAAAACTGCGGCGGACAGAGCCGCCGCGCCGAAGAAGCAGCCGTCCGGCAATGCCGGGAAGAAGGCCGCGGTGATCGCGGGCTGCATCGTGCTGCTGGCGGTGCTCGGCGTGTGCACCTATGGATTTATATTAAAGGGAAGCGACACCATTTTCCCGAACGTCTATGTCGCCGGCGTGAACGTCGGCGGATTGAAGCGCGACGCCGCGATCAACGCTGTGACGCTTGCCGTCGAACAGGAGACGGCCACCGATACGCTCACCGTCGTCCTGCCAGACCGGACGATCGACTTCACCCCTGAGATCACCAACGTCGCCCTCAACCCGGACGAGGCGGCGGATGCCGCCATGAATTATGGCCGCGACGGCGGCCCGATCACGGCGCTTCTCACATACGAACGCGCGAAGAAGACCCGGCAGGACATTTCGCTCGAATCCGGGACGAATCTTGATACCGCGTATATCCGCGATCTGATCGACCAGACCGCGCGCGCCTGCGCGTCGGAAAAGGTCGACCCGACCGTCACGGTTGACGCGGACGCAAAAACGGTCACGGTCGTGACAGGTTCGCCGAAAATTTCGCTTGACGCGGACGCGCTCTATGACGCGGTCGTTGCCCGGTTCAATGCCGGCGATCTGTCCGAACTCAAGTTCGATTACGACACCGAGCCCTGCGCGCCGGTTGATCTTCAACAGTATTACGACCAGTTCGCAACCGAGATGAAGGACGCGTACTACGACGAGGAAAAGAAGGAGCTGGTTGCGGAAAAGGTCGGCTTCGGCTTTGACGTGTCGTATTACACGCAGCAGCTTGCCATGGCCGATCCCGGCACGAAGATCGTCATTCAGGCCGAGGCAATCCAGCCGGAGGTCACGCTGGCCGAGCTGGAGAAGGAATACTTCTCCGATGTACTCGGTTCCTGCGACAGCCCGCATACCGCGCAGGCAGGCCGCACGAAGAATCTGGAGCTGGCCTGCAAGGCCATCGACGGCACTATCCTGAACCCCGGAGACGAGTTCTCGTTCAACAAGATCGTCGGTGAGCGCACGCCGGAGAAGGGCTATCAGTCCGCTATCGTCTACCAGACCGGCGGCAAGAGCGAGGCCGAGGCCGGCGGAGGCGTCTGTCAGGTCGCCTCCACGATCTATACCGCCTGCCTCTACGCCGATCTCAAGGTCACAGAGCGCTCTCCGCATATGTTTACCGTTACCTATGTCCAGCTCGGTATGGATGCGACGATCTACTGGGGCAATCTTGATTATAAGTTCGTCAACAGCACCGACCATCCGCTGCGCATCGACGCGTCTGTCTCCGGCGGCTATGTCCACGTCAAGCTCGTGGGCACCGCGCCGAAGGACAAGGGCTACGACCATATCGTCCTGCGGCACGAGGTTGTCGCGACCGTCCAGCCCAAGATGGAGATCGACGGCGACAAGACCATCATCACCGACGCCGGTACCGCCCTCGACGAAAACGGCAACACCGTCAACATCGTCGTTGACAAGGACGGCAACAAGTATATCAAGGGCGACATGGTGCAGTATTCCTACGTCGGCAAGACCGTCATGGCCTACCGCGATTATGTGGATGCAAACGGTACTGTCATCAAGACCGAGACGCTGCACAAGGATACGTATCAGGCCCGCAACACAAGCTACAAGTGTACGCCGTATGTCGAGCCGGAGGTTCCCGAGGAGCCGGATCCCACTGACCCGGATTACCCCGACTATCCGGATAATCCGGATGAACCGACCGACCCGACTGAGCCGGACGACCCGATGAACCCGTGGGATTGACCCCCAAAAACACCAGCCCCCCGGCAGCCCGAATGGGCCGCCGGGGGGGCTGATGCGTTACAGGCAAATATGCGCGGTGATGTTGTTTTCGCCCTCCGCACGTTCGAAGCCCTGTGATTCGTACAGGGCAATCGCGGCCTCATTGTCGATGTCGACCAGAAGCGCCATGCCGTTCGGCCGGTTTTCCTGAACCGCTGCTGATAGAAGCGCGCGGCCAAGGCCGCGCCTGCGGCTCTCCTTACGGACAAACAGGTCATACGGCTCGTTTTCCGCGCTGTTGTGGGTCAGGTCGATATAGCCCGCAGCTTCGCCGTCCTCGATCGCCAGCAGAACGCGGAAAATTTCCGGCGCAGCCAGCACGCGTTCGCCCGTCCAATAGCGGTCGCCGGTGTGCAGCGCCAGATACTGCGCCCGGTACTCCGGACGGTAGGGCACGATGCGCGCATCCGGCACATACGGGACAGTCCGCCGCAGGACGAGCTTCTGCTGCTCCGGATCAAATTTCGCGTCCAGCGCTTCGAGCGCTGCCTGCAAAAGCCGGTTGCGCGGGTTATAGACAAAGTCCGCCTGATAGCCGGGGTAAGCCGATTTCAGATGCGCAAGCAGCTCGTCATAGGCCGCCGCGCTTCGGGAAAGTCCAGCCAGAAGCTCCAGATACTTCTCGTCCTCCAGCACCAGCAGCGCAAACACGCCTGTGACGGTGTCGTTTTCGAACGTGCCGAGCACGCGCGTATTCGGGTTTTCAGGCGCATCCAGCAGGTTCCGGTGCAGCTGCTGCTCTGTAAGCAGCATGGGGTCACGGTAGTCGGGGTCTGCGCTGCAGGCATGAATAAAGTCCAGATATGGCGAGAGCGTGTGCAGATCTTTCAGCATATTGCGGCTTCCTCTCAGTCAATTTTTCTGTTGTGTATTGTACGGCCTTCTCCGGCGCTTGTCAAACGGCGCGGAACACTGTATAATCATTATCAGATTTTGATTGATCCTCGGAGGTGGCTGAATGTCTCTTGCGGAAAAACGGCTGTTCCTGCTGGATATGGACGGCACGATCTATTTAAGCGAAACGCTCTTCGACGGGACGCTGGAGTTCCTGCGCTATGTGCGCGCCATCGACGGCCGGTATTTGTTCCTGACGAACAATTCCTCGCGCGGGACCGACGCGTATATTGCAAAGATGGCCCGCCTCGGCATCGAGGCCTTCCCCGACGATTTTCTGACCAGCGCGGACGCGACGATCCGCTATCTGCGCGGCCGGTATCTGCCGGATACGGTCTATTATGTCTGCGGAACGGAATCTCTTAAAAATCAGCTTCGTCTGGCAGGACTGCGAGTAGCCGAGACGCTGCGGGACGATTGCGCCGTTGTCCTTCTGGGCTACGACACGGAGCTGACGTATGAAAAGCTGGAAAATTGCTGCATTCTCCTGAACCGAGGCGCGGATTACGTCGCCACGCACCCCGATCTTGTCTGCCCGACATGGTACGGCAGCGCGCCGGACTGCGGCAGCGTGATCGAAATGCTCCATACCGCGACGGGCCGCCGCCCGAAGGTCATCGGCAAGCCCCAGCCCGAAATGGCGCTGCTGGCTATGGAGCAGACGGGCTTCTCGCCGCGCGAAACGTGCCTCATCGGCGACCGGGTGTATACCGACATCGCCTGCGGCGTGAACGCCGGGATCGACACGATCTTCGTCCTGTCCGGCGAGGGTGTGATGGACGATATTGAGAAATACGGCGTTCAGCCGACGTACTGTATGCAGAATATCCGCGAAGTCCTCAATACATTAGAAAAGGGAGAACCGAAATGAAGCTCAACAACAAGCGCACCATCCTGGTTGGCCTCGCGTTCTTGTCCATCTGCGCGTTCTGGCAGATGTACGACAGCATCGTGCCGCTGATCCTCACGAAGACCTTCCACATGAACGAAACGTTCTCCGGCGCGATCATGGCGGCGGACAACATTCTGGCGCTCTTTCTGCTGCCGTTCTTCGGATCTGTCTCGGATAAGAGCCATTCGAAGCTCGGCAAGCGGATGCCCTTTATCCTCTTCGGCACTGGCTGCGCCATCATCCTCATGAACATTCTCCCTCTGCTCGACAACAGCTACGCCGCCCAGCCCTCCGGCTTTAAGACGGCCTCATTTGTCATCGTCCTCGGACTGCTGCTCGTCGCCATGGGAACGTACCGCGCTCCCGCCGTCGCTCTCATGCCCGACGTGACGCCAAAGCCGCTGCGCTCGCGTGCGAACGCCATCATCAATCTGATGGGCGCGGTCGGCGGCATTCTGTATCTCGGCGTTGCGGCGGTGCTCTATCCCAACTCCAAGACCGCCGGTTTGGATCATGTGAACTATCAGCCGCTGTTTATCGTTGTGTCGGCCATTATGTTCGTCGCCGTCGCCGTGCTCTTCCTCACGATCAGGGAGCCGAAGCTCACGGCGGAAAATCAGGCGCTTGAAAAGCAGCACCCGGAATGGAACCTTGCGCAGGACGACGGCAGCGGCCACGAGACGCTCCCGAAGCCCGTCAAAAAGAGCCTCGGCTTCCTGCTGGCCTCCATCGCGCTCTGGTTCATCGGCTATAACGGCGTGACGACGTGGTTCTCGACATATGTCGATGTCGTCATGGGGCAGGGCCTCGGCGGCGCATCGACCTGCCTGCTCATCGCCACGGCGGGCGCCATCGTCTCGTACATCCCCATCGGCCAGATCGCCTCGAAGATCGGCCGCAAGCGCACGATTCAGTGCGGCATCATCCTGCTCGCCGTCTGCTTTGCCAGCGGCTATGTGCTTACAACGACGTTTACCTCCATCAACGCCATCATGTTTGTCGTCTTCGCCCTTGTCGGCCTTGCGTGGGCCGCGATCAATGTCAACTCGCTTCCCATGGTCGTCGAGATGTGCAAGGGCTCGGATATCGGCAAATTTACCGGCTATTACTACACGGCCTCCATGGCCGCGCAGGTCGTCACGCCCATCGTCGCCGGTACGCTCATGCGCAAGATCGACTACCGCGTCCTGTTCCCGTATGCTGCGCTGTTCGTCGCACTGAGCTTCGTGACCATGCTCTTCGTCCACCACGGCGACGCCAAGGCCGAGGCCAAGAAGGGGCTGGAAGCGTTCGAGGAAATGGACGACTGACCCCGTCTGCATAACCTTTGTAGGGGTCGATGCCAGTCACAGCCGTTCGCGACGAAGGAGCGTTACGGATGTGGGTCTGCCGCTTGCCGGTACACATCGACCCGGCAGGATGCACTGGTTTTTATGGTAATCTTCGGTGAATTCGCAACTTCCCATCGGGCCGACAGAGTCGTCGGCCCCTACGGCGAGACTGCACCTCCGCGTATCTCGTAGGGGCGGACGACTCTGTCCGCCCGCGGGATGTGCCGATTTTACGGGAATCTTCGGCGAATTCGCAACTTCCTCACGGGCCGATGTGGGCATCGGCCCCTACAGAACTCCGGCGAATCCGTACTGCTTTGCAAATTTTGAACGCAAAGCGTTTTTACAGCAGCCATTCAAAGGCAGCTGTTATCAAACTTGATGTACCGTAACAGGCGGCGCGTCGGAAACGGCCTCAACGGAACGAGCCGCCGCTATGTGCGACGTCTCTTATCCTCTGAGCCCGTTTCCTCCTTTCCAAAACACAAACGCTTCGCTGGTTTGTGTTTTGGGTTTCAGTGCTGCTCAAGCCTATCTTAAAATATAGCAAGAAAGAAGTCTGTAACTATGCTGACAATCTGCATCATCCTGATCGTGCTTCTGGCGCTCGATCTGCTGTTTACGCTGGCGCTGCGGTGCCGGAAGGGACACCGGAAGTGGGAGGTTCTCAAGAAGTACCGTTACGCCCACCGGGGCTATCACGACAAGCCCGTCGTCCCGGAAAATTCTCTGCCCGCCTTCCGCCGGGCCATCGAGCGCGGCTTCGGCGCGGAGCTGGACGTGCATCTTTTGAAGGACGGCACGCTTGCCGTCTTCCATGACTCTGATCTGAAGCGCTGCGCGAATGTCGAGGGCGAGATCGAGGATCTGACGCTAGACGAGCTGAAGCAGCTCCGGCTTGAGGGCACGGACGAGCAGATCCCGACCTTTGACGAGGTTCTTGCCCTGTTCGAGCACGAAACGCCGCTCATCATCGAGCTTAAGACCGCGCGCGGCAACCATATGGCGCTGGCCAAGGCAGTCTGCGAGCGGCTGGACAGCTATCAGGGCGAGTTCTGCATCGAGTCGTTTGACCCCTTCGCGCTTATCGACGTGAAAAAGTTCCGCCCCGAAATCTGCCGCGGGCAGCTTTCTATGAATTTTGAGAATGACAAGGCGGGCCTGTCGTGGTACAAGCGGTTCATCGCGGGCAATCTGCTTTTGAACTTCCTGACGGTCCCGGACTTTATCGCGTACAAGTTTGAAGACCGCAGCAGCTGCTGCCTGCGCTCGTGCGTCCGCGTCTGGGGCGCGCAGGAGGTCGACTGGACGATCCGCACGAAGGAGGATCTGCTGGCCTGCGAGGCCGCCGGCGGCATTCCGATTTTTGAGCGCTTCGATCCGGAGGTCTGAGTGTCCGTACATACGCCAAGTGAAAAAACTGCCGCCCGTCCGGGCGGCAGTTTCTGTTTTCAGAGCAGCAGCGTCAGATGGTACACGGCGAACGCGGCCAGCCACGCAATGCAGCACTGGGAAAGCGCAATGAGTGCGGCTCGCAGCGCCGAACCCGTCTCGCGCCGGATGGCGGCGATGGCCGCTACGCACGGGGTATACAGAAGCGTAAAGACCAGAAAGCTCAGCGCGGACTTCGCGGTAAAGAGCGTCGAGACGGCGGCGGTGCCCAGCAGGATCTGAAGTGTGCTGACGACGGATTCCTTTGCGATAAAGCCGGTGATCAGCGCCGTCGCGCAGCGCCAGTCCGCGAAGCCCAGCGGCGCAAATATGGGTGCGAGCCAGCGCCCGACCATGGCAAGCAGGCTCTGCTCGCTGCTCGTCACAACGTCCAGCCGGGTATCGAAGCTTTGCAGGAACCAGATGACGATGGTCGCAAGGAAAATAACAGTAAAGGCGCGCTCGATAAAATCCTTCGCCTTGTCCCAGAGCAGAAGCGCGACGCTTTTTACGCTCGGCAGGCGGTAATTCGGCAGTTCCATCACAAACGGGACCGGACGGCCCCGGAAGGCGGATTTGAGCACGAGCGCGGAGAGAATGCCGAACAGGATGCCGAGCACATACAGCCCGATCATCACAAGCGCGGCATACTTCGGGAAAAACGCCGCCGAGAAAAACGCATAGATCGGAATTTTTGCCGAGCAGCTCATAAAGGGCGTGAGCAGGATGGTCATGGTGCGGTCGCGCTCCGACGGGAGCGTCCGCGCCGCCATGACCGCCGGAACGGTGCAGCCGAAGCCGATGAGCATCGGCACGACGGACTTGCCGGACAGGCCGATGCGCCGCAGCAGCTTGTCCATCACGAACGCCACGCGCGCCATATAGCCGGTGTCTTCCAGAATAGACAGGAAGAAAAACAGTGTGACAATGATAGGCAGGAAGCTTAAAACCGAGCCGACGCCCTGAAAAATGCCGTCGATCACAAGGCTCTGCACGACGGGGTTCAGGTGATAGGCCGTCAGCGCCCGATCGACCACGACGGTTAGCGCATCAATGCCGGAAGCCAACAGATCGCTCAGTCCCTGCCCGATCACATGAAATGTCAGATAGAAAATCAGCAGCATCACGCCGATGAAAATCGGGATCGCGGTATATTTTCCGGTCAGAATTTTATCCGCGCTGACAGAGCGCAGGCGCTCCTTGCTTTCGTGCGGCTTGACGACGCAGGCTTTGACCAGCGCTTCAATGAACGTATAGCGCATATCCGCGATGGCCGCGTTGCGGTCAAGTCCGCGTTCCAACTCCATCTGGACGATGGAGTGCTCGATCAGCTCCTTTTCATTCTGATCGAGGCGCAGCTGCTCCAGCACGGCTTCATCGCCGTCGATGACCCACGTCGCCGCGAAGCGGACGGAAAGCCCCGCACGCTGCGCGTGATCTTCAATCTGGTGGCAGACGGCGTGGATGCAGCGGTGGACAGGTCCGGGCGCGCAGAAATCGACGACGGCGGGCAGGCGCTTGTCCTCTGCCGTGCGCACAGCCGCCTCGATCAGCGCCTCGACCCCGTCGCCGGAGGCCGCGCAGATGGGCACGACGGGAACGCCCAGCTGCTGCGAGAGCTTGTCCGTGTCGATGCTGCCGCCGTTGCCGGTCAGCTCGTCCATCATGTTGAGCGCCAGCACCGTCGGCACGCGCAGCGTCAATAATTGGAGCGTCAGATAGAGATTGCGCTCTAAATTGGTCGCGTCGACAATATTGATGATGCCGTCCGGCTTGCTTTTGAGAATAAAATCGCGTGTGACGATCTCCTCCGCCGTGTACGGGCGGAGCGAATAAATGCCCGGCAGATCAACGACGGTGCAGTCCTTCTGCCCGCGCACCGGGCCGGATTTCTGGTCGACCGTCACGCCGGGGAAATTGCCGACGTGCTGGTTCGAGCCTGTCAGCTGGTTAAAGAGCGTCGTTTTGCCGCAGTTCTGGTTGCCAGCCAGTGCGAAGATCATTCTGCGTCCTCCTCAATCGTGATGCTGCGCGCATCCTCCTTGCGCAGCGTGAGCGTATAGCCGCGCAGAAACAGCTCCATGGGGTCGCCCATGGGCGCAATTTTGCTGACGTGTACGCGCGTGTGCGGGATGAGACCCATGTCAAGCAGCCGGCACCGAAGGATCCCCTCGCCGCCGACCGCAGTAATGACGCCGGAATGTCCGACGGAAAGCTCGTCAAGTGTCATATCTGCATTTCCTTTCCCTGTTGGTTTCTGAATGTTAGGATAATCTAACTTTCGCGAAAATGCAAGAAAAACAGACGCGGAACGGCAAATTTTTTCTGCGCCCGCGCAGTTTACAAAATCGTCACGCCCTCGGCCGCCCGGTATGCTATGATATACTACAGATATAAGGAGGCCGACGCATGAATATTCTCTTTTTCCTGACGCCGAAGGCGATGTGCGCCTATATAGAGTCCGACGACACGCTGCGGCAGGCGATGGAGCGGATGGAGCATTCCGGCTACGCGGCGCTGCCCGTGCTGGACAAGAGCGGGAAATACTGCGGCGTTGTTACCGAGGGCGACCTGCTCTGGACGCTCAAGCGCCTGTGCGTGATGGACCTGCGCCAGACCGAGGAGCATTCCATTTCCGAGATCGAGCACCGCCGCACCGTGCAGCCTGTGCGGGTCGACACGCGCGTGGAGGATCTGATCTCCGTCGCCGCCGAGCAGAACTTCGTCCCCGTGATCGACGACAAGGGCGATTTCATCGGCATCGTCACCCGCAGCCGCATTCTCCGGTATTACTTACAGACGAATTTCCCGCACGAATAATTTTCCTCTGCTGGTTTAATCCTCCGGTTTTTGGCACATACTTAGCCTCGGAGGTGCAAAATCATGCAAACAAACGAAAATCATCCGAACCGGAAGCGGATCCGGAGCTTTTTCCGTGAAAAGGGCTACTACATCGTTCTGGCGCTGTGCGTATGCGCGGTAGGCGTTTCGGGCTGGCTGTTCGTGTCCGGCGCCATCGCCGAGAAGAAGGCACTGCGGCAGGAGACGATGTCCATTGCCACCAGCGCGGAAGAACCGGCCAAAAATCCGTCCGCCGAACAGAAGCCGGCCCCGACCGCCGCTGCGGAGGAGGAAACGGCTCCGGCTGCTGCCATGACGGACGAGTCCGTCCGCGAGGCGGCGAAGAACGTGCGCGTCTGGCCCGTTTCCGGCAGCACGCAGGCCGCCTACAGCGTCGACGCGCTGCAGTATAACGCCACGACGCAGGACTGGCGGACGCACGCGGGCGTCGATCTGGCCGCGTCGGTCGGAACGCCGGTCAAGGCCGCGGGTTCCGGCGTCGTGACGGCGGTTTATGACGATGAATTCCTCGGCACGACCGTCGTCATCAACCACCCGGACGGCCACGTCTCGCAGTATTCCAATCTCGCCGTCATGCCGTCCGTCTCGGCGGGCGACAGCGTAGAGGCCGGGCAGACCATCGGCGCCGTTGGCGAAACGGCTCTGCTCGAAATTGCGGACGAGCCGCATCTGCACTTTGCCGTCTACGCCAACGGCGACACCATCGACCCGGCAGAATTCATCCGATAAACGCAGACAAGCGCCGCAGCAGCCGCTGCGGCGTATTTCTTTGCAACAGATTCTGTTTTTCTGCGACTATATAGGTGAGACGTCTCAAAGGAACAAAACGACAGGAGGGATGGATACGGATGACAAGACCATTCTGCGGCGGCTGAAGCGGGGCGACGCGGCGGCGCTGGAGGCCGCCGTGCGGCAGTACAGCGGATATGTATCGGCTGTGATCGGCAATCAGCTTGGCCCGTGCGCTGCCGCAGAAGACATTGAAGAACTGGCCTCCGATGTGTTTGTCGCGCTGTGGCGCGCACCACAGCCGCTTCGGACGGAGCATCTGCGCGGCTGGCTGGGCAAGGTCGCGCGCAATCAGGCAATCAGCTTTCTGCGGCGGCAGCATTTACAACTCGTCCGGGACGAGGACTGTATCCTCGTCGACGACCGCGACGCGCAGAAGCTGCTGGAGGCGAAGGAGCGCAGCGCGCTTTTAAACGCGGCGCTGGCCGCGCTCACGCCGGAGGACCGGGAAATTTTCCTGCGCCGGTATTACTACAACCAGACAGCCGGACAGATCGCGGAGGCGCTGCATATGAACCCCAGCACGGTTCGTAGCCGCCTTTTGCGCGGACGGCAGGCGCTGAGGACGGAATTACAGAAAGGAGACGTGCAGATTGAAGATCTCTGTGCAGAGTCTGTTTGAGGACTATGAGGAAAATGCCGTTCCGCTGAGCCGGGACACGGACGCGGAGCGGATTCTGGAAAAAACGAAGGCCAAACTGCCGGGAGTAAAACGGAAGCGGCCGGTCGGCCTTGTGCTGATCGCAGCGGCGGCCGTCGCCGTTTTGTGCGGCGCGGCGGCGATCGTGCATTACGCGTCGGTCCGGGACGGCGCGGGAAGCTACATCATGCCGGACACGCTCCGCTATGACGAGGAAAACAAAAAGACGATTCTGGTGGACACGCCGTTTGAGTGGAACAACCCCATCAGCTTCGATACCGAGGGCCGGACAAAGGGAAAGGTCTGCGGTATGCGGCTCGGTTGGCTGCCGGAGGGCTGGGGCACGGGCTACACCCAGACGGCCTATGACGTGATCGCCCAGCGGGACGCCGAACAGGCGCAGAGTCTGCCGCAGGACGAGCGGGAGCTGGTGGTCTATACCTACGACCTCTTTGCCGTGCAGGACGTGCGGAAGGACTACAGCGTGCAGTGTATGTCCGCCAACACGGTCGCCGGGTGCGACTTCCTCTGCGGCGGTACGCGGACGGAGATCACAAAGCAGGGGACGATCGGCCCCTACGACGCGTCGTGGGTCGAGACACACTGGCAGCGTTCAAGTCCGGGCTCCGACGCGCCGGAGGAGTGGACCACGCAGATGCTTCTGCTGTACGATCGGGAGAAGCTCTGCGTCGTCATTATCAGCGCCGACTGGGACGATGCGGAACGGATCGCGGCGAATCTGGAGATTGTGGAGACCTCCGTTGACACCCCGCAGCCCGATCTGACGAACGGCAGAGGGTTCCGCTGGATCGGCGGCGTCGGATAGTCGGAAACGGCCTTGCCGGAACGAGGCCTGCGATAAGCCAAAAGCCTCCTCTTACCGCGCGGGACGCGGCAAGAGGAGGCTTTGAGGGGACTGCGGCGAATCTGTACTGCCTTGCAAATTTCAAACGCAAAGCGTTTTCACCGCAGATATTGAATCGCAGCTGCTTGCAAATTCGGTGTACCGTAACAGGCGGCGCGTACCATAGCGCCCGTAGGGTGAGTATGTGTGCTCGCAGCGACTATAAAGCGGGTGCTTGCATGAACTGCACCCGCAGGATGCACCAAACGTAATCCAGCGCCCCTTTTCTTCCCCATCTTTTCCGGCAAGGCGGAAAAGATGGGGCCGCCGGAGGCATTGGTGCTCACGGGCCGTGATGCACGGAAGCTTGACAAATCTCCCGTTTGCAGGTAAAATGTAGACCCTTCCATACGGACGAATGCCGCAGGAAGGCGCTTTATCACAAACAAGGAGATACTGTTATGAAAAAGAATCAACTTCTTGCCCTGCTGCTGGCGGCTGTGATGCTGCTGGCCGTCCTGACCGGCTGCGCCTCCAAGACAGAGCCCGCTCCGGTTGAGCCTGCACAGACCGAGACGGCTCCGGAAGCAGAGACCGCCACGCCCGAAGAAGATCCGGCTCCCGCGGAAGAGCCGGAAGCGGAGGACGCCTCCCCCGCCGTCACGCTGACCGACATGACCGGCCGCGAGATCACGCTGGACGCGCCCGCAGAGCGCGTCGTCGCGCTGACGGCCTCCGACTGTGAGATCCTCTACGCGCTGGGCGCGGGCGATCTGCTGGTCGGCCGCGGCGAATACTGCGACTATCCGGCGGAGGTCCTGGACGTTCCCTCCGTCCAGTCCGGCTACGACACGAACATCGAGCAGATCATCGCGCTCGAGCCGCAGGTGCTGCTCATGAGCACCATGGCCCAGACCGACGAGCAGGTGCAGCAGCTGGAGGCCGCCGGCGTCCGCGTCGTCGTGAGCGACGCGCAGGACATCGAGGGTACCTATACCGCCATCAGCATGATCGGCGAGCTGGTTGGCCGGCAGGCCGAGGCCTCTTCCATTGTCGAGAGTATGCAGAAGACCTTCGACGAGATCAAGGCAAACGCCGGCGACGGCACAAAGAGCATCTATTTTGAGGTCTCCCCGCTGCAATACGGCCTCTGGACGGCCGGCTCCGGCACGTTCATGGACGAGATCGCCAATATGCTGGGCCTGACGAACTGCTTTGCCGACGTGACCGGCTGGGGCGAGATCTCCGAAGAGCAGGTGCTTGAGCGCAACCCGGATTATATCGTGACCATCTCCATGTACTATGGCGAAGGCCCGACGCCGGAGGAGGAGATCCTCTCCCGCACCGGCTGGGAGAACGTCACGGCTGTCAAGGACGGCAAGATCCTCAATCTGCCGAACAACGAGCTGTCCCGCCCGGCCCCGCGTCTGGCCGACGGCGCGAAGGCTCTGTATGACTTTGTCTACGGCGAATAATCCGGAAATACCACTCTGAAAACAGGAGGCACAGCATGCGCCGGTATCACGAAACGTTCAGGCTCTGGGAATACCTGCTCTTTACGCTCGTGACGCTGGCCGTGCTGTGCCTCTGCGTCTGCGTGGGGAGCGTCCGCATTCCGCTTTCGGACACGCTTTCCTATTTTGCCGCGAGGCTCACGGGCGGTCAGCCGCCTGCGGGCCTCGTCTCGTCCATCCTGCCCATCCGTCTGCCGCGTGTTTTGTGCGTGGCGCTGACGGGGGCGGCTTTGTCTCTGGCGGGCGCGGCAATGCAGGGGCTGCTCAAAAACCCGCTGGCAGACGGCTCGACGCTCGGCGTTTCGTCCGGCGCGTCGCTCGGCGCGGTCATTGCCATTGCCTTCGGCGTGACGCTGCCGGGTCTGCCGTTCGCGGGGACAATGGGTATGGCGATCGTGTTCGCGTTCTTATCGCTGCTCGTTATTCTCGGCCTTTCCTATAAGCTCGACCGTTCTCTGTCGACGAACACGATCATCCTGATCGGCGTGATCTTCTCCATGTTCGTCTCCAGCATTATGAGCATCGTCATTACCTTCGCTGCCGACAAGGTCCAGCGTATCACGTTCTGGACGATGGGCTCCCTGAGCGGCAGCACATATCAGAATGCCGCCGTGCTGGCAGGCGCGCTTTTGATCTGCGGCACGGTCATCCTGCTGCACGCGCAGATCCTCAACGCCTTTGCCGTTGGGGAGGACAACGCCCGGCAGATCGGCGTGGACGTGAAGCGGGCCAAGCTCGTGCTGCTCATTATGGTTTCCATGCTCATCGGCGTATGCGTGTCCATCGGCGGGACGATCGGCTTTGTCGGCCTTGTTACGCCGCATATGGCGCGGATGCTGGTCGGGCCGAACCACAAGCGGCTGCTTCCGGCGGCGATGTTCGGCGGAGCGGTCTTTCTGATGCTGGCCGATCTCATTGCGCGCATTCTATTGAATCCGCTGGAGCTGCCCATCGGCGTGGTCACGAGCTTTGTGGGCGCGATCGTATTCGTGGTGATCTTCTATCAGTCGAGAAAGGAGCACTGATATGCCGATGCTGGATGTCGACCGTCTTTCGGTGCGGTACGGGACAAAGCAGATCGTCGACGCGCTCTCCTTTTCCGTTTCCGAGGGGCAGTGGCTCATGATCGCAGGCCCGAACGGGGCAGGCAAATCGACAGCGCTTGCCGCCATCACGCAGGGGACGCCGTATACGGGCCGCGTGCTGTTTGAAGGACAGAATGTAAGGAGCATGAAGCCCGCGCTTCGCGCGCGGGCCATCGGCGTTCTGGCGCAGAACCACTTTGTCGGCTACGGCTTCACAGTCGAGGAGGTCGTGCGCCTTGGGCGCTTCGCCTATGCAGGAGGCGTGTTCGGCCGCAGCCGGGAGGACGACGCCGGGCACGTCGAGCAGGCGCTGACGCTCACCGGCCTGCAGGACAAGCGGCGGCAGTCGGTTCTGACGCTCTCCGGCGGCGAGCTGCAGCGCACGTTCCTCGCGCAGGTTCTGGCACAGGACCCGAAGCTCCTGCTGCTCGACGAGCCGACGA
>ERZ857998.1777-NODE-1777-length-22784-cov-8.902679_pt1 | contig 22784 bp, 26 predicted proteins | sample MGYA00519954_ERZ857998 | MGnify/ENA primary metagenome ERZ857998 (study PRJEB31778, sample SAMEA3449424) | human gut metagenome | biome: human gut; feature: human-associated habitat; material: faeces | place: United Kingdom | collected 2010/2012 ...
CGCTTTTCGACATATGCGAGCGCCTCGCCGTTTGTCGCGCAGATGTTGTGGTCGGTCGTGCGCAAACCGTCGCCGTTCATCCTGAACCATTCGGGATGCTTTTCCGAAAGTCCGGCAGGAACAAACCATCTCAGCGCGTGCATTTCGTGTTCAATGCCGATGCCGCTTCCGCGTATCTCTGCGAGATACGGCTCAAGCCTTTCCCTGTCGCGTATAAGCTCAGCCATACTTGCCGGAGCGTCGTTTCCGCCGACGGGATGAAGCCCGAAAAGCGAAAGCTCCGAGCCGCATATGCGCCTGACCCAGCTTTCCGAAAGCTCGTCGGGATGAATGAGAATACCGAGCTTCATTTTTTATCCCCCTCCCAGTTGCAGAACCTGTAATATATTGCGAATATGACAGAGCTGATGCCCCATGTAAGCGGGTACGCCCAAAATATAAGCCCGATTTCGTGAATGAAGTGCATCATCACCGTTATGTATATGACGCGGAGTATGCACCAGACCGAGAACATGACCGCCATAGGCACAAACGCCTTGCCGGCACCGCGACAGACTGCGGCGACCGCATGCGAAAACGCGAGCAGGCAGTAAAAAAGCGACTCTATGCGCGCCTGTCTGACGCCTGCCGCAATAACGTCGGGATCATCCGAAAACAGCCCGACAAGCAATGGCGCGGTGATGAAGAACACGATTCCGACAAGCTCCGACATGATGACCGCCGTGGTGATACCGAACCGCGATCCTTTCTTTGCCCTCTCCGTCTTGCCCGCACCGAGATTCTGACCGACAAACGTGGTCATCGCCATGGTGAAGCTGTTGATGGGCAGGAACGCAAAGCCTTCCAGCTTTGCATATGAACCGTAGCCTGCGGTCGCAACCTTTCCGAAGGAATTTATGTTGCTTTGAACAATGACGTTCGCAAGCCCGATAACCGAGTTCTGAATGCCGCTCGGAACACCCATGCGTACGATCTCTCTGAGGCTCGCACCGTCAAATTTCAGCTCTTTCACCGACAGTCTGAACTCATCCTTCCGTGAAAAGAGGTTTGAGAGGCAGAGCACAACGCTCACCGTCTGAGAAATAGTGGTGGCAAACGCCGCAGCCCAGACGCCCCAGCGAAAAACGCCCACAAACAGCAGATCGAGCAGCACGTTTATGACCGACGAGCATATCAGATAAACGAGCGGACGGCGGCTGTCGCCCAGCGCGTTCATCGTACCCGTACAGAAGTTGTACATGACGACCGCAAGCCCGCCCATGAAATAGAATCTGAAATATTCGATCGCCTCGGGCAATACGTCCGGGTCGGTGTCCATAAGCTCCAGCAGAGCAGGCGTCGCGATTACGCCGATAACGGAAAGCAGAACGCCCGCAGTCACCGCAAGCACGATGTTCGTATGCATTGCGAGACGGACGCGCGTCCTGTCGCCGCTGCCGAAGTACCTTGCAATGACAACGCCTGCGCCTGTTGACATACCCATAAAGAAGCTGACAAGCAGAAAAATGAGGTTCCCCGACGAGCTGACCGCCGCAAGCGCCTCCATACCCAGCGTCCTGCCCACAATAAGGCTGTCGGCGGTGTTGTAAAGCTGCTGGAATATCTGACTGAACAAAACGGGAAGCGCAAACGAGGTCAGCAGCTTCCACGGCTCTCCCTGAGTCATGTCGGTCGACGACGGCGCGGCATTGAGCCTTGACTTGAGTTTCAAAAACAAATTAGACATAACAAAATCAATAATACCGTATCAACCGACTCCCCTGACGCTTGCGCCGCATGACGCCGCAAGCCGCTTCATCTCATCAGCCGAAAACGCCGAAAATCCGTTTTCACCGCCGAGTATATCGCCGGAATCGACAAACGCCTGAAGATAATACGGCTCGCCGTCCAGCCATTTACCGATTTTTTCAAAGTCCTCCGGTGTATGCAGCCCCTTTACCGCCGTTGTGCGGAATTCATGCGGAATACCGCTGCTTTTAATAAGCGCAACCGAGCTTTTTATCTTTTCGATATCGACCCCGACTCCGCATAGAGTGTCGTAGCTGTCGGGCGACGACTTTATATCCATCGCAATGTAATCAATAAGCCCGCCCGAAATCAGCGCTTCGAGCCTGTCGGGGAATGTTCCGTTCGTATCGAGCTTGACCGCGTAGCCGACAGCCCGTATTTTTTCCGTGAATGCGCCGATATCCTCATTGATAAGCGGCTCGCCGCCCGTGATGCACACGCCGTCAAGCACGCCTTTTCTCTTTCCGAGGAACGAAAAGACCTCGTCTTCGGTGAGGAAATTGCCGTCGCCGCCCCTGACAAGAGACGCATTGTGGCAGAACGGACAGCGCAGATTGCAGCCGACCGTAAAGACCGTGCAGGCGACCCTGCCCGGAAAATCAAGCAGGGTCAGCTTCTGGATTGCCTGAATTTTCATAATACCTTATTCACCCCAAACGACCTCAAGCGCTTCGACCGTAACGGGCTGATACGCCGCACCCGCGACAAACAGCTTGACTCCCGAAATGACAAGCAGCCCGTCATCGGTATAGCAATCCTCCGACAGCTTCAGAGACGACAGCGGAATGCGGACATCACAGCTCTGAGCCGGCTTGATATCACCCGTATAGCCGTCTCTCTCCACGCCGAGATATTCGTTTATAACAATATATTTTCCCTCCGTGTATGCCGACGGAGTCGCAAAACCGAAGAAAAGCAGCACGCTTGCACTCGCTCCCGAGGTTGACATTTTAACATGCAGACTGCCTTTTGCCGGGTCAATCGCAACGGGTACCGACGGCACATACTGCCCGTCGGGCCAGAGTCCCGTCGTGTTTGAGATTTTTAGCGCGCCGTCCTTTGTAACGAATTTCATCTCGCCCGATTTCGGGGTGTACCAATCGTTTCCGTCAAACGAAATAACGCTTGCCGACCCGCTTTTCACTTCGCTGTATACGTTTCTTTCAACGGGCAAAATCGTTTCGTCGCGCTCAAAGCTTGCTTCAAGACAGGTTTTCACCGTTTCGGCAAAAATGCGGTTTCCCTTCTCCCCGAGGTGGATTCCGTCCGGCGCATCTGTCTCCTTCGGGTCAAGCCCTTCACACGCCTTCCTCACATCGGCAAGCAGGCAGCCTGTCTCGGCAGCAGCCTCCCTTGCCGCTTCGTTATAGCGGTCCAGCCATTCCAGCGGCGTCCCGACGCTTTTGTACCAATCGGGATTCTGACCCTGACTTGCGAAAAACACTTCGTTTACAAGCGGATTTGTCGTCACGATTACCGGCTCGGCGCCCGCTTCGCGCACCATACCGACCAGCTTTATCATGTTGCGTCTGAAGTCCCCGACACTGACCTTGGGGTTGTTTTCAGCCGTCATGAGCAGGTCGTTCATACCGAAGCAGAGGGTCACAAAATCCGGCTCGCGGTTTGCAACAAACGCACCGAATCTGCCGATCCCCTCCTCTGAGGTTATTCCGCCCATGGCGCCGTTGAAATAATACATATTCAGCTCATCCGCAAGCGTTTCGCCCCAGCTGCCGAGAGCCGTCAGCGAATCGCCGAAAACCACCAGCTTCGAGCCGTCAAGCACTTTTTTTGTATTTTCGTTCATACTGCTTTCCTCCGCGTCGGATGAAGTGCCGCTGACGGCACCCGCCTCCTCGGAAAACGCTGTACTCACAGCCGCATCTTCAGACGGCGCAAGGCTTTCCTCCGTTTTTTCGTTTGAGCAGGCGGCGAGCAGGATCGCCGAAAGCAAAAGACAAACAACAACACGTTTCATAAAAAATCTCCGGAAAATTATGTATTGTAAACAGTATTTTTATCCGCCTGTTTACTTCCCCGCCGCGTTGTGATACAATACTGAGGAAGCACCGTGCAATTGAAACGTTGCACGGTCCGACACCTCAAAAAACAGCGCGGAGAAAGGCGGCAAAAAAGCATGAAAACCATTGATATATCGGAATTTTCGGCAGAGCAGGCGCACTGCTGCACCCTCTGTCCGCGAAACTGCCGGACAGACAGAACCGAAAAAGCGGGCTTCTGCGGCGAAAGGGCGACCGCCCGCATCGCGAGGGCGGCGCTTCATATGTGGGAAGAGCCTTGTATTTCAGGCAAAAACGGCTCCGGAACGGTGTTTTTTTCGGGCTGTTCGCTGAAATGCGTTTTCTGCCAGAACTACGCCGTTTCCCGCAGCGAAAAAGGCAGAAGCGTTACCGCCGATGAGCTTGTCGGCATTTATTTCGACCTTGTGAGGCAGGGCGCGCACAACATCAACCTCGTCACCCCCACACATTTTGCACCGGTCGTCACGGAAAGCGTCATAAAAGCGAAGGACGGAGGAATAGGCGTTCCGTTCGTGTGGAACAGCAGCGGATATGAGACACCGGAATTTTTCCGGAATTCCGCCGGAATTTTTGACGTTTTTTTGCCCGATTTCAAGTATGTTTCGAGTGAAATTTCACGTAAATACTCGGTCGCCGGCGACTATTCCGAGGTCGCTTTGAACGTTCTGAAGGCAATGCGCGAGGCTCAGCCCGATGATATTTTCGAAAACGGGCTTATGAAAAAGGGCATGATTGTCCGCCACCTCGTACTCCCCGGCTGCACCGACGACAGCCTTGACGTGCTTGACGAAATAAAGAAAAATCTCGGAAAAAGCCAGCTCATCAGCATAATGAGCCAGTACACGCCGTTCTACAAGGCGAAGGAGCACAAGGCCCTGGGGCGGCGCATTTCGACGTATGAATACCGAAAGGCTGTGGACTATGCGGTAGAGCTTGGCCTGACGGAAGGCTTCATGCAGGAAAAAAGCAGTGCAAAGGAGGAATACACTCCCGCTTTCAATTTGGAAGGCGTGTGAGGGAGCTGGTATGGAGGAAAAGGATTCTCTTGCGGTTTATTACGGAAAAAATTTCTGGACGGCGCCCCAGGGCGCACCGGCGCAGGCCGTGCCCGTGGACTGGCAGTTCACCTGGGCCGGGCATTTGTGCCGCATCCCGGCGCTGTATGTTTCAGACGCCGGGCTTACGCTTGATGTGCTTCTGTTTCTGGACAGCGGCGCGGTGCGCACTTTCTGCAAAAAATATGCGGGGGTGGACGGCGAGCGCCTCACGCCCTTGGAAGAGCGGATGTTGGAGGGAGAACGGCCCATCCCGGAGGCTTCCTTTTCCCCGCGCCTGATCAACGGCCTGCCTGTGGAGCCGTGCGCATCCAGCAGCTTCACCTGGGTTCCCTTTGTGCGGCGCGAACGGCCCGACGCCGCCGTAGACGCCGTGCGCGCCGCTTACGCTTCCCTGTGCCTGCCGGGCGACTGCTATGTGTGCCACCGTGTGCACGCCCCCTGGCCCCGCGGGATGCAGACCGCTGTAAAAAGCCTGTCACTGGAGGTCGCCGCCGGGCCGCGGTGGATGCCCGTCGGCCGCGAATTCGCCGTCAACGAAGTGAGCGCTGCCGCCTGTGCGGTTCCTTTCGCACACCCGGTTACAGGCGCAAAGCACACGCTTTATGTAAATGAACTTGCTTTCCTTCACCGCGGCCCCACACCGCGCCTGCCGCAGTTGGAGGAGGGCTGGCTGCCGGTGATCGCCTACGAGATCGTGCCGCCCCTGCCCGCCGGCGAGGAACCGGAGCTGATGGAAACGGGCCTGCCGCCCATCGAATGCACCGGACCGGTTGGCGTAGCGCTGAGCGACAGCGGCCCCGGCCCGCACGGCACAAAGCCACGCGCAGCCTGCGGCTGGCTGCGCGGCGCGCAGGGCGGCGCGGTACATATGGCGCTGGCAGGCATCCATGCTCAGCGTGGAAGTTCTCTGCGCTATTCCTTCGAGGTGTAAGCATCTTCAGGAAACAGCCCGGCTTTCCCGCCGGGCACGCTGAGCTTTCTCTCCTTCTTTTCGGAAACAAAAAGCGTCCCGTCTGCATCTTGCCGCAGGCGGGACGCTTTTTATTGTACACATCCGGGTATTTCGCGCCGGACCGCGCTCATTTCAAAAGCAGCGGCAGAAGCGGAAGAACAACGCCGAAAACGAGGAACAGTGCGCCCCCGAAACGGACGCCGAACCTGTATAACTCCGACGGCTCATCGGCGCGGTACGATTTCCACTGCTCGGTCCATTTCCAAACCAGCGCCGGACGAAGCAGGCACAGCAGCCCCAGCGCAATACAAACCGCCGAAAGGATCATACAATATACCATTCTCCGACTCTCTCTCCATTCCGTGGCGTTTCTTTCCCTGCCTCAGTAGTAAAAAGCCGGGGACGCCACCGCCATTATCAAAAACAGCACGAACGTCAATACAAAAAACACAGCCCATGCGATGACACGCGCAGCCAGAAAGCCCCGCGCAAAGTTGCGGCGGTTGGGGCGGCCCGGGCTGTCCAGCGCCCAGACGAGCAGGAACACCAGCCCGATCACCGGCACCATTCCCAAAAGGGACATTCCGAGATAGGAGCCCATGGATATCGGTTCGGGCAGTTCCGGCTGTCCGTAGCTTTGCATGCCGGGCGTATAATAGGCAGGCCGCTGCGCATAAGCGGGCGGCGGAACACCCGGACCGGGTGTTCCCTCAGGCCGCGACGGCATATAGATGGGCCGCGGCGCAGCCCCCACAGGGCTGCCGCCCTGCGGCGGATACGGATACGCCTCCTCCTGCCCGTGGATGGGAGGCACGGGCGCACCCGGTCCGGGCTGCGTCGGGATTTCCCCCGCGGGGACCGTCACAGGCGGCTCATCCAGCCGTCCGGCCTGCCGTGGTTCACCCGCTCCCGCCTCCCGCACGGGGGACTCCGGCAAGTCGGCTGCGGGCGCGCCTCCGCTTTCCTGCCCGGACTGCCCTGCATCGCGGGTGCCGTCCTGCGCTTGAGCCTGCGGCGGCTCCGCCATCCGGTCCGGCTCATCGGGTTCGATCCTACGCCCGCAGTTCGGGCATGCGTCCAGGCCCGGCACAAGCGCCGTGCCGCAGATAGGACAAAAGTTTTTTGCCATTGCAAAACGCTCCTTTCCGCGCACCCCATGGGGCCTGCGGTCAAAAATACATATATACCTGGCAGGGGATCATACCATTGTACAGCTTGCGGCGGCGTTTGGCCTTTTTGCCGAAATGCTGCTCAAAATCCGCGTCCGCCGTAATAATGTATGCGCTGCGCACGGGGTTTTCCTCCAGCCGACGGCCCAGCATGCGCTCCAGCTCCGCGGCGGCGGCAAGGTCGCCCAGGCGCTCGCCATAAGGCGGATTGGTGAACACCATTGCGCCGGGGGCAGGGGAAAAATCCTTCACATCCGCCGTAAAGAACCTGCAGTGCTTTTCCACTCCCGCCAGCTTTGCATTGGCCGCAGCCAACGCCACCGCCGCAGGGTCAATGTCAAAGCCTACGCCTTGGAATTCCACGCCCCGCCGGATCTCCGAAAGGGCTTTCTCCCGCTGCTCTTTCCAGACGGCGGCAGGCAGAAACGCATAGTGCTCCGCCGTAAAGCGGCGCCGCAGGCCGGGGGCCATGTTCATGGCCTTCATCGCGGCCTCGATCATCAGCGTACCGCTGCCGCAGAACGGGTCCTGCGCCAGTGTGTCGGGATAGATGCGGCCCAGGTCAATGATGGCCGCGGCCAGCGTCTCCTTGATGGGCGCCTCCATACTGTTTTTGCGGTAACCGCGCTTGTGCAGGCCGTCGCCGGAGGTATCCAGCATTACCTCCACCATATTTTTGCGGATGGAAAAACGTATTTTGTACAGCGCGCCGTCCTCTGGCAGAACCTGCACCCGGTGCCCGCGCTTGAGCCGCTCCACCACAGCCTTTTTCACGATGCTTTGACAGGCCGGAACGCTGGAAAGCGTACTGGACAGACTGCTGCCCTTCACCGGGAACTCCGCGTCCGCGGGCAGCAGCTCTTCCCAGGGAATGGCCGATACGCCGTCAAACAGCTCGTCAAAGGTAACGGCCTTGTAGGTCTTAAGCAGGATGAGCACGCGCTCGGCACAGCGGCTCCACAGATTGGCGGCTGCGATGATGTCCGGCCCGCCGCGGAACGCCACGCGTCCATCTGTGACAGCGACATCCTCTGCGCCGATGCGCTTAAAGTCGAACGCCGCGGCGCTCTCTGTGCCAAAATAGCAGGGTGCGATCAAATCATATTTCAAAATTGTTTTCCTCGTCTTTTTAAAATCGTGTCAGGGCAGCGCCCCGGCATTCCACAGGCCGGGACCGCCGTGACGGCTTGGGGGCGATAAAGCCCGTACCAGCCGTACAACGTGTGTTATCGGTTTAAGTATAGCACAAGCCCGGCCGCATCACAAGCGGCGGCTGTTTTCTGAATGAAATGATCCGGCGGTGCGGCGCCCGGCACCTGTCCCCCTTCCCTTACCGAGCCGACGGCCGGACGGAACATGAACTGCAACACCTCCCGGTTCGGGAGCAAAGTAATTCACAGAACAGCTTTTGGTACCGATGTCTCCATCCGGTCGCGCCGTACCTTAAAGGCACCCTGCAAATACGCCGCATTGTTCTTTCATATATGGTATAATAACCTCAAACCCGCCGCTTGCGCGGCTGCGCGCACTTCATGCGCTGATGCGCTTATCGCGCATTGCTTTGAGAACATTGAACCATGCAAAACCGCAATGGATGCGGTTTTGTTGTGGCCGCTTCGCGGCGCCATGGTATAATATGTCCGGTTGGCGAATGTAAGCCGCAGGCGAAGCATGCGCTTAGCGGCATAGATACCATGTTTCTTAGTGAACACGAGCGGTACCCGAAGTGCGAGCTTAGAAAATGGTATATTGTCCGTGAAACAACAGGAAGCCGCCGTTTGGGGCGAAAAGGCAAATGGCAGATAGCTGCAGCGACTGTGAAAGAATCGAGTTGATCAAAAAGCAGAAGGCCCCATATTTTGTCAGAGAATCAAAAACCGGTTACGTCGTTATCGGTGACAATCAGCGCATAAAAAGACATTCTCTTTTTCTATGCAAGCAATGCGTCTCTGAGCTGCATCTTTTAGCACCTGAATTCAGATATGGCTTTCTGACAGAAATGTCTATCGCAGCTGAAGCCGTTTATAAAAGCGTTTAAGCCGGAAAAGCTGAATTATGAACTGCTGCGCGTAGGCGGCGTCCATATGCACGGCATATATTTTCCAGAAGAAACGGCGATACGCCCCGGCCCTGTTTGGCAGTTGGGGAAGGGATTGTCGTCGGAGAAATATCGTCCCTCCTCAGAAGAATTGGCAGCTTTAAAGACACAGTTGAACATAGAATTGGACAAGCTCTTGTTATAGACCGCCTGCTTGACCATCATACATCACCTGCGGAAGGCCCTGTTCCCGGCGCCGGCCGCACAAAAACATCCTGCCCGGAATTTATACGGGCAGGATGTTTTGCAGCTTGTCGAAAAAGCTACGCTTTTGCGCCAAGCTGCCTACGAACAGAGCCTTTGGCCCCGTTCGCCGCGCACGGCGCGGGATTATTTTAAATGAAAAAGGGGTTCGCCACCCCTTTTTCAAGCTTTTTCCCCGGACTCTTCTTTTACTTCTTTGCCTTTTTCGATGGTCTAAAAACATCCTGCCCGGAATTTATACGGGCAGGATGTTTTGCTCCTTCACGCTGTCGGCCACGCTGTCGGCGCTTCAATGAAAAGAACCGCTTTATCCCAGAACATTTTATCCGTTCGGTTCCGCCTTACTCTCTCTCCAAGCGCTTGAGCAGCAGCATGCAGAGAACGGACGACATTGCCATCACCAGAGCCAGCGGCCACAGGTTCCCAGCGGAAAATCCGCCGTCCTTCATCAGGCAAAAGCCCCATGACGCAGGAAATATCCGTCCCGCCGCACCAAGAACGCCGGGCAGCAGCTCCGACGGGAACATAATACCCGACAGAAGAATGGAGGGAAGAAAAACGAGCTGGGAAAACATGGTCAGCTTCGCCTGATCCCTTACTGCCACCCCAAGCACGCCGCCCACGCTCAGCGACGCGGCAGTAAAAACCGCCAGGGCACCGAAATACGCTGCCGGGTCGGCAGGCGCCGCCGCGCCGAATGCAGGCGGCGCAGTCAAATAGATCACCGCGCTCATCAGCATCAGATGCAGAAATGTGGACAAGAGCGCCGGGATGAGACCGAAGTACAGCGGCACACCGTTGGCTTTGTACATTTTTTTGATATCGCTGCCGTAAATCTCCACCAGCGAGGGCGGCAGGCCGATCAGCGCCCCCATGGAGACACCCATCACCGTCATGGACGGAACCAGCGTTTCCCGCGCGGACGGGTTGACCGATGTAAAAATCCCTCCCATCATTGCAAAAAACAAAAGCGGCACCACATAGCAGGTAATGAGCAGCGTCCTGCTGCGGATGTCCAGCCGCCATTGCAGCGCCGTGCCATACAAAAACGCCCCCATCATACATCCTCCTTCGCAATATCCATAAAATGCTGCTCCAGTGTTCCCCGTCCTACTGTAACATCCAGAACCGCAACGCCGCACCGTTTGTAAGCTTCCAGCAACGGCAGCAGGGCCTCCCCTACGTCGTCAGCCTCAAAACGCTCCTCACCCTGCGCTGTCCGGACGCACACAAGGTATCGGCTACCGATATGCGCGGTCAGTTCCGTCACAGTGCCCAGAAAAACCAACTCTCCGCGGTTCAGGATGCCGATGCGGCTGCACAGGCTTTCCACCTCCGCCATATCATGGCTGGCCAGGACGATGGTTTTCCCCTGCGCCTGCAGTGCGCGGATCTGCGCGTGGAGCGCCACCCGCCCCTCCACGTCCAGCCCGGCTGTGGGTTCATCCAGAAATACCACGTCCGGCCTTCCGGTGAGCGCAAGTGCAAGATGCAGCCGCCGCTTTTGTCCGGTGGACAGCGCGCCGTACTGCGTTTTTTTCATCCCACCGATGCCCAGTGCGTCCAGCATGGCCGCATCCGGCTTCGTTCCGTTCCATTTTGCAAACAGCGCCACGGCCTCCATGGGCCGGATGTGCGCCGGCAGAGAGGCGGACTGAAGCTGTATCCCGGCCTTGCCCCACACCACAGCACTGCCGCCATCCTGCCGCCGCAGGCCCTCGATGCATTCCAGCGCCGTGGTCTTTCCCGCGCCGTTCACCCCCAGCAGCGCAAAGATCTCGCCCTGCTCCACCGTGAAGGTCAGTCCCTTCAGCACCGCACGGCCTGCGTAACTTTTTTGCAGGCCCTCCACCCGTATCGCACAGCTCATTGCATATCCTCCCCTGTCGGCCCTGTCCCGATCCGGGTAAAATAGGCGTCCAGCGCCGGCTCGATGTACGCACTTGCCGCGGCCTGCCTTTGCCGCCACGCGGCGTCCGCTCCGTCAAAGCTTCCCATCTCCATCAGCTTTGCCAAAATTTCCATGTCCCCGCCGGTGAACTCCGTCACCATCTGCCAAAATGCGGCCGCCAGCGCCTGCCCCCGCGCCCCTTCGGGCGGCTCGCCTGCGGCCTGCAGACGCAGCGCCTCGTCCTGCAGGCGGTTGAAGGTCTCCAGCATCGCCCGGCCGCTCTCTTTGTCGAAGCGGCTGCGGATATGGTCCAGCGTTCTTTCGTCAAAATGCTTGATGAGCCAGTAAAACTCATTTTTCATCTGCAGGTTCACAATAATATCCGCGTACTTTTTAAAGTCCACCGTCTGCATCTGCAGCACCTCGGCACGCAAAGTCTCAATGGCCGTGAGTGATTCCGTCAGCACCGCGATCTTCTCCCGCACGGCGGCAGCCTGCGCTGCCAGCGCGTCCGCAACATCGGCGGGCGTATCCAACGGCGCAAGCCTGTTTTTGATGTCGTCCAGGGAAAAACCCAGAGACTTCAGCGACAGGATTTGATGGAGCTGTATCATATCCTTATCCGTGTACAGTCTTCGCCCGCCTCCGCTTTCCGCCGTGGGAGAAAGCAGTCCCTCCCTGTCGTAGTATTGAAGCGTGCGGACCGTGACGCCCATTCTTTCCGCCAGCTTTCCCACGGTCATGAAGCCATCCGGCAGCGCCCGTTCATTTTTTGGCATCTCTATCACCTCCCTGCCATTATATTTCATGACGCCGCGTCACAAGCAACCCTTTTTTGACGCCCATGCAAAATATTTTCCGGCGCTTGGCGCAAAAAAGCGCCGCGCGAAACTTCGCGCGGCGCTCTGCCTGCAATCTTCATTGAAAAGTACGCATCAGCGTTCCGGAATCAGTACGCCGTAGCTGCCGTCCTTGCGGCGGTACACCGCGTGGATCTCATCGGTGTCCGCGTCGCGGAATAAAAAGAACGTGTGGCCCAGCATATTCATCTCCAAAATCGCCTCGTCCACGGTGCTTGGCTTGCAGGAAAAGCGTTTTTCGCGGATGATGCTGTATGCTTCTTCCGGCTCCGCCTCGTGGGCGGCAAGCGCGAATTCCTCCACCGCGGGCTGATAGACACGGTTTTCCAAACGCTTGCGGTTTTTAACGATGCGCCGCGTCAGCAGGTCTACCGCCGCGTCGAACGCATCTTCCATACGGTCGGCCGATTTCTCGGCACGGCTCGTAAAGCCCTTGTCTTTAACGGTCACCTCCACCGTCTGCCAGTCCTTTTCCACGGTCACGGTAACGTTCGCCTCCGCGCTGTCGGAAAAGAATTTGTCCAACTTTGCAAGCTTTGTTTCCACGCGCTGTATAAACGCGTCCTTCAGGTTGACTTTTCGTCCTGTGCATGTGATCTTCATAAACCAAAGCCTCCTTTAACAGTTGAAAAAGCGGCGTGGACAACCCCGCTTCTTCTGTTTTGATTATACCACGTCAGCACGTGATTTTACAAGGATTTTATAGGCAATATTTACAAAATGTTATTTTAGCATACACAAAAAATATACAATTCGCACGCAATGTAAATTAAAAAGCGGCGCAACTGAACAAGCCGCGCCGCTTTGAGCGGAGATTTCTTTCATTATACGCCGGAAAAGCCCGCGCGCCGCAGGCTCTGCCCGCTCAATGCCCCCGGCGGGAGTAACCGCCGCCGCGGCGCGCCTCGGTGACGCGGCGCAAGTCGGAGATTTTTTCCTCGCTGCGGGATTTGAACTGGCTCATCATGTCCTCAAACGACATTTCACCCTGCGGCTGCGACTGAGTGCGGGGCTGCCAGGTGCGGCCGGTATCCGCGCGCTGGGGGCGCGGGGGGCGCGGCTCAGTGCGCTTGATGGAAAGCGCGATTTTGCCCTCGGGCGAGATGCTCATCACCTTCACCTTCACGGTCTGTCCTTCGCTCAAAACGTCGGAAAGCTCCTGGATATACTCGTTGGACACCTCGGAAATGTGTACCATGCCGGTTTGGCCGCCGGGCAAAGCCACGAACGCGCCGAATTTTTTTACGCCGGTGATCTTGCCCTCTACGATGCTTCCTACCTCTACTGCCATGGATTGCGATAACTCCTTACGTTAAATAAAGTTATAAAAATTGCGAAGCCGCAATGCTTACCAAAACCGGTGCAGTCAGTCCCCCGACATATCCACATAGATATGCTCGCCGGGCAGCACATATCCCAGCTTGTCGCGCGCGATGCGCTCCATATACGCCGCTTCGTCGCCGGAATCCAGTGTGCGCTGCAGCTCGGTGTTGGCCGCCTCCTGGGCGGCTACCTGCTGCGTCAGGTTCTCCAGCTGCTGGCGCTTGGAAACGATGTCGATCTGCGCAAATACAAGCGACACGCACAGATAGATGCAAACGCAAACAAGCCCTATGCGTACCGCAAGGGCCGAAAAGCCTTTTTTCTGTTTGCGCTTTCTCTCTGCCATAAACCTTTCTCTTCCCCGGCCGGCGCGTTTTGCAGCACGGCCGCACGGGGATGCTCCATCCACAAAAGGGTACACTTCCCCCCAGTGTCACTTTGAATTATACAACACGCGGCCGCTGTTTTGCAACCTTTTCTTTCTGGCCGCCCGGCTTTTTTTCACACGGCCGGCGCTGTGCGCCGTACGCACACGCTGAAAACGCGCCGAAACCGCACCCGCAAACGGGCGCAGCACCGCGCGCCACAGCATTACGAACGGCCAGGCCAGGCACCAGCGAACGAACGCTTCGACGCCGGAAAGCAGAGGCTCCAATGCGGCGCGGCTGGCCAAAAAACACAGCACACATCCCGCCAGCGTATACCAGCGCGGCTGGCCTGCATAAAAACGGCTCATGGCCGCGCTGCGGTACAAAAGCGCCCCCACGGCCAGCACAGCGGCGTCGCAGATAAAGCATACCGCTTTGCCTGAACCCAGCAGCATGCGTGCGGCGCTGTAGCCCACACACAGAAGAAACCCCAGCCCGGCGGCGTAGAACAGATCCCGCAGCGCGAGCCCCACCGGGACTCCGCCAACCATTTACCGCACCAGCCTTTTAAACAGGGATTCCTGTTTTTCCCGTTTGGCGGTGTACTGGACATATTCGATGGAACCGTTGATCTTCACCTCGCCCGTCTGGACGGAAAGCTCGCTGACCGTCAGCCCTTCACCGCCGATGGCAAGCGTGCCGCCGGGCGTTTCCAGCGTGGCCGTGAAAGAGTCGTAGGAGACGATGGACAAAATGCCCGTCGCTGTAAGACGCTTGCGGTCCTCTATTACAACACTGTGCGGCGTCTGCCGAGCCTGGTTCGCCGCCGGGGCGGCCGGATTGATCGTCATTTGTTTTGCACCTCTCTTTATCACCATGTGTATGCAAAGAGCGGCGCGCATATGACGGCGCGCAGGAAGCCGAAGGGTCTGCGTGCAATCCAAAACGGCTTACTCCGAAAGCACCACGTACATCTCGCGGGCAAGGTCCTTGCCTGTGGGCGCCTCGGTGGATACCACCTTCACGCGCACGGGCCTCTGGCCGAACGCCACCTCGATGACGTCGCCTTCCTTGACGGCATAGCTTGCCTTAACGGGCTTGCCGTTCACTGTGATGCGCCCGGCGTCCGCCACCTCGTTGGCCACAGTGCGGCGTTTGATGAGACGGCTCACCTTCATAAATTTGTCAATGCGCATGGCTGCGCTCCTTTCTGTTGTCTTGTAAGAAAAATGCAGCCGGAGGGCTTGTCCTCCGGCTGCATGGAAAAGGGCCGATATCGCTTATTTCGCCACGGCATCCTTCAGAGCCTTGCCGGCCTTGAAAGCGGGAGCGGTGGTAGCGGGGATCGTGATCTCCTCTTTCGTGCGGGGGTTGCGGCCTTTGCGGGCGGGGCGCTCGCGGGTCTCAAACGTGCCGAAGCCGACAAGAGCAACCTTGTCGCCGGCCTTCAAGGCCTCGGTGATGCCGTCCAGAACAGCAGCGACAGCCTTCTCGGCGTCCTTCTTGGTCAATTCAGCCTCAGCGGCAACTTTCGCGATCAGATCAACTTTGGTCATTGTAATAAACCTCCGAAATAATGATTGAGTGTATGTTTTCAAAGCACGGTTAGCGCTTTGTAAAAACCTCTTTTGCTCTTTTCCATAGTTTGTCCAACTCTGCGGCGCTTAAATCATCCACCGCGCAGCCCTGCTGGGCGGCCAGGCGTTCCATTTCCCTGAAGCGCCGCACAAATTTCACCGTTGCGGCGTCCAGCGCCTCTTCCGCGTCGCAGTCCAGAAAGCGCGATACGTTCGCCGCAGAAAACAGCACGTCGCCCAATTCCTCCTGCTGCGCATCCGCACTGCCCTGCGCCACAGCCTGCTTCAGCTCCGTCAGCTCCTGTTCCAGGTCCGCGATGGCAGCCTGCGCGTCGGGATAGGTGAAGCCGTGGTCAGCCGCGCGTTTGGCCACCTTTCGGCTGCGCATCAGCGCCGGCAGGGCCGCGGGCACGCTGTCCAGGTCATCCCCCGCGCCTTCGCGGTGCTTTTCCCAGCGCTTGAGCGCCTCCCAATTCTGCAGCGCCTCGTCCGGCGTCTGTACGCCGGCGTCCCCAAAAATATGCGGATGCCGGTAGATGAGCTTTTTGCAGATACCCGTACAGACGTCCCCGAACGTGAACGCCCCCTGTTCTTCCTCCATACGCGTGTGCAGAGCCACCTAGAGCAACACATCGCCCAGCTCCTCGCACAGAAGGCTGGCATCGGCAAGGTCGATGGCGTCCGCCACTTCGTAGGTCTCTTCGATAAAATTCTTGCGGATGGACGTATGCGTCTGCACCTTATCCCACGGGCAGCCATTTTCCGGATCCCGCAGCAATGCGACAATCTCCAGCAGGTCTTCCATGTTATAGCGTTCTTTCTGCGTCAGCCCGTTCATGGAATACCCCTTTCCGTCTACTCCATAGATTTTACATGATAGGCCCTCACTTTGCAAGTAGTTTGGCCCTTTTTTTCCCGGATTTGCCCCCATCCGCGGGCTTTTTTTACATCTGCGGCCCCAAACTGCGCGGAACCGTTTTTCTTGCGCGGACACCATGCGCCATGGGCGCACGCCAAAGGGCAGAAAAGCGCGCCGCGCTCCCCTTTTCCGGGAGCGCGGCGCGCCGGCCCCGCTATATTTTTTTGCGCCTGCGGATCACCGCAAAGCGCATTTTCGGCCCGTTACAGTTTGCCCCCGCACCCAGGACAAAATATGGCATGTGGGTCTACCTCCGCGCCGCACTGGGGGCAGTAGACAGCCGTCTGTGCATCGTCTGCCATGGCGGCTGCTGGCGCAGGCTCCAGCGCCGCAATATCCTTTTCGACAGCCGCGATGGTCTCTATGTAGCGCTCTACCAGCGCCGTGTTTTCCTCGCCGTTTTTGTGCAGCGCATACACCAGAGCGCCAAGCTGGCGCTGGGCGCGGCTCAGCTTGTTTTCCAGCGCCAGCAGGTCCATCTGCTTTTTGCCCTTCTGGGCCAGGTCTCCTGTTGTCTTTACGGCCGCGTCCGCCAGCGTGGCGGCCGCGCCCTTAAGTTTATCGAACGTGGTCATTTCCAGCACCTCTCTTATTTTACCTGTTTTACTTGAGCTTTGATTATAGTATAGTATGAAGCCGCGCGCTTTGCAATGCATTCATCCGATGAATTCCCGCAGCATGGACGTCCTGGGGATGCTCTGTTCGGGCAGCGGCATGCACAGTGCAAAACGGCTGCACAAGCTTTCCAGCTGCGCCGCATAAGGCGTTCCCGGCGCAAGCTCACCCCGCAGCGCGGTGACAAAAGGCGCAAGACAGCACACCTCGTAGGAAAAGCTGGTATCCAGCAGCAGGTCTGCTTCGGGTTTGAAAACCTTGATGTTCTTATCCTCTCCCTCGCAGACGGCGGGCCACATGGAAAAAGTCTTTTCCAAGCTGTGGCCGCGGAACTTGTGGTCCCGCACCATGCGGCGTGCCAGGCGCACGTCCCGCGTGGGCAGAATGCGCTGGCCGTCCCGGGAGTATTCCTCCCGCATGCCCGCATAGATCTTGAACGCGCTGCCCTCGGGCAGCAGCGCCGTCAGGCGGGGGTTCAGCGCATGGATGCCCTCGATGACCACCACACCGTCCCCCACCTCCACGGGGATAACGCCGTGGCGGCGGCGCTCTCCGCAGAAATCGAAATCCGGAATCTGTGTTCGGCCCGTGCGGATGAGCTCCAGCAGACAACGGTTGATAGCCGAGATATCCAGTGCGTCCACGCTCTCATAATCCACACTGCCGTCGGGCAGACGGGGATAATCCTTCAGGTCCTTGTAAAAATTGTCCAGCGACACCACCGCGCTGCGCCGCCCATGGGCGGCAATGCAGTCCGCCAGCTTGTGAGCGGTGGTCGTTTTGCCGGAGGCAGACGGCCCGGTGAGCATCACCACATGCGCGCCGCTCTCCCGCACGCACGCAGCCGCGTGCTCGACGCGTGCGGCATAGTCCTGCTCGCAGTAGTCAATGAACGCCTCGGGCGAGCGGGCCGCCACGTTCACAAGGCCCAGTTCAACGAGCCGTTTCGGGATCCAGATCAGCGTATTTGGCATAAAAGTCGTCAACTCCCTGCTTGCGCGCTTGCACCACATCAAAGCGCTCGATGTATTCCAACGGATATTTATGGTTGAAGATGCGCCGGATGTGCCCGTCCGGCCCCACCAGCTTGGTGGAACCGCCCGCTCCCGCCGAAAGGATGGTGTGCACCTCCTCCATAATAAACACGTTGTACAGCCCCACATAGCCGGGCCTGGTGTAGCCCGTGTTCTCCAGATTCTGCAGCGTGCCCTTCTGGCGGTACAGGTAATACGGCTCATAACCGTTTTCCCCCAGCAGCGCGCAGGAATCCAGCATGCGTGCCACATCCCCATAGGCATTCGGCGCGTGCTCGATAACGAGGTTTGAGGCACGCTTGAGCGTGAGCGTATGCACCGTGATGTTCTCCGGCGCAAGCGCCAGCACCCCCTGCAGCGTCTGCGCAAACCGTGCAGGCGTATCCAGCGGCAGCCCCGCGATGAGGTCCATATTGATGTTCCCGTGGCCCAGCCGCCGCGCCTGTGCAAAGCAGTCCAGAACATCCTGCGCAGTATGCCTGCGGCCAATGGCCGCCAGCACCTCGTCCGATAATGTCTGCGGATTGATGGAGATGCGCGTGGCGCCGTATTCTTTGATGACGGCCAGCTTCTCCGGCGTGGTGCAGTCCGGCCGGCCGGCTTCCACGGTATACTCACGTACAGCGGGCACGTCGAAATTGTCGCGCACGGCCTGCATCAGCGTGCGCAGCTGCGCGGCCGAAACCGCCGTCGGCGTACCGCCGCCGATGTAGATGGTCTCCAGCCGCAGCCGGTTGCGCCGCGCCAGCGCGCTGATCTCCGCAAGTTCGCGGCACAGCGCCTGGACATAAGGCTCAATGAGGCTGCCCGATTCCGCAGTGGTGCGGGAAACAAAGCTGCAATAGCTGCATCGGGACGGACAGAACGGAATGGAGATGTACAGGCTGTAGCTGCGCGGCGTGTTCAGCGCCAGTACGGGCGCCTGATTGTCCGCCGTCCGCACCGCCAGCTTATATTTTTCGCCGTCTGCAAAGTATTTATCCCGAAAGAACGACTCTATCTCTTCCGGCGCCTTACCGGCGCGGCGCATGTCGTGAACCAGCCGCACCGGCCGCACACCCGTCAGCATGCCCCAGGCCGGGCGGCGGCCCGTGGCCTCGCACAGCAGCAGAAACAGCAGGCGGCATATCTCATATTCCGCCTGCTCCGGCGGCGTGTCCTGCGCCAGCGGCGCAGTGCGCACGACGCACAGGCCGTTCATGCGCACGCCGCATACAAAACGTTTTTTGCCCCGCAGCACCGCAACGGCGTCCGCCCCGCGTGCGGGCCACCGTTTCGCCAGCAGCGCGGGCTGAAAAAACAGCCGCGCCACATGCTCGGGCTCGTAGCCGGAGGCAAGGCCCCGGATATAGATCTCCATATGATTAATTCCTATCTTTTTGTTAAAATTGCAGATACCGATTGTTCGCCCGTTCCCGGTCCATGGTGGAAAACTCCTCGTGGCCGGGCAGGACCTGCACGTTTTCCGTCACTGCGGCGCACAGCTTTTTCAGGCTTTTCCGCAGTGTGTCCCAACTGCCGCCGGGCAGGTCCGTACGGCCCACGTCCCCCGCGAACAGCGTGTCGCCGCTGAACAGCAGACCGCCGCACAGCAGGCAGACGGACCCGGCGCTGTGGCCGGGCGTGGCGATGACGCGGAACGCGAGATCCGTGTCCACGCGGATCTCCTCTCCGTCCGCATAGGCGTTGTCCGGCGTGGTGAACGGAAAAAGCTCACCGCCGCACGCGTCCTGCGGGGCCAGCCAGACCTTCGCACCCGTTTTCCGCTGCAGTTCCTCCACTGCGCCCACATGGTCGTAATGGCCGTGCGTCAGCAGGATATGCGTCAGCCGCGCGCCCTCCTGCTCCAGCAGCCGCAGATATTCCTGCGCCCCGGCAGCCGGATCGACGGCAGCGGCCAGGCCGTTTTCCCCCACCAGCAGAAACGTGTTGGTGTACAGCGGCGGCGCCGCGGGAATATGGTATATTTTCATATCCTTCTCCTTCGTTTTTCAGGCGGCACGCCGCACTCAGCGCTTCCATTCGTCGGTGTCGATCACGATGGTCACAGGGCCGTCGTTGGTCAGTGTCACTTTCATATCGGCACCGAATTCACCCGTCTCCACACGGGCCAGGCCTGTTTTTCGCAGCTCGGCCACGAATGCTTCATACGCCTCCACCGAAAGCGGCGGCTTTGCCGCGGCGATGAAACTGGGTCTCTTGCCCTTTTTCGTATCGCCGTACAGCGTGAAATTGGACACTACCAGCGCCTCGCAGCCCAGCTCCTCGGCCGAAACGTTCAGCTTGCCGCCGGCGTCTTCAAAGATACGCAGGCCCGCGCATTTCTGCGCCAGCTTTTCGCAGACGTCCAGCGTGTCGGTGTCCCGCACGCCCAGAAGGATCATCAGCCCACGGCCAATGGCGCGCGGCGCGCCGCCGTTCACAACAACGTCCGCCGCGCTCACGCGCTGGATGACAGCTCTCATCGTTCATTCCTCCGTGCCTTTTTTCCGCTCACACGCGGGTAATGGTGGTGATGCTCTTGATTTTCCTCAGCCGCGCGATGACGGTGTTCAGATGCTCGGTGTTGTTCACGCCGATGGTCAGCGCCATCGTGGCACGGCCGTCGGCCAGCTGCCGTGCCGAGATGGCGTAGCAGGGCAGATGCATCTCCGCGATGAGGCCCGCCACGTCGGCCATCAGGCCGTCGCGGTCCATGGCCGAGATCTCAAGCGAGGATTTGAAGCTCTCCTTCACGCTTTCCGCCCAATGGGCGTTCACCCAGCGGGGCGCGTCGTCGCCCAGAAGGCCGGCCCGCGCGTTGGAACACGAGCGCTTGTGGATGGAAACGCCAAAGCCGCGCGTGATGAAGCCGATGATATCGTCCCCCGGCAGCGGGTTGCAGCATTTTGCAAATTTGACCAGGCAGTTGTCCAGCCCTTCCACAATAACGCCCTCGCTGGATTTCTGCTTTTTGATGGGGACCTGAAGCACCTCGGCAGGGCTTTGTTCCTTGAGCAGCTTCGTGTATTCGTCCTTGATCTTTATCATCAGACGGGAGAGCTGGATGCCGCCGTAGCCGATGGCCGCGTACAGCTCTTCCGGCGTGTTCAGGCGCTGGCGGCGCGCAAGGTCAGCCATAAATTCGTCGTACTTTTCCTCAGGGATGGTGATGAGGTTGCGGCGCATCTCCTTGTCCAGAGCTGCCTTTCCCTCGGTGATGTTTTCTTCCTTGCGTTCCTTTTTGAACCAGTTGCGGATCTTGTTCTTGGCCTCGCTGGTGGCAACCAGGTTCAGCCAGTCGCGGCTGGGCCCTTTATCCTTGGGGCCGGTTATGATCTCGATGATCTCGCCCGTCACCACCTTGTGGTCTATGGGCACAATTCGGCTGTTCACCTTCGCGCCCACCATGCGGTTGCCCACGGCTGAGTGGATGGCGTAGGCAAAGTCGATGACGGTCGCTCCCGCGGGCAGATTGATGACGTCGCCTTTCGGCGTAAAAGCGAACACCTCCTCGGGCAGCAGCTCGCTTTTGATGTCCCGCAGCAGGTCACCGGCGTCCTCGCTCTCCCGCTGGCTTTCCAGAAGCTGGCGCACCCAGGCGATGCGGTCGTCCAGCTTATCTTTCGTGCTCACGCCCGCCTTGTATTTCCAGTGGGCCGCCACGCCGTATTCGGCGGTCTGGTCCATCTCCCAGGTACGGATCTGCACCTCAAAGGGAATTCCCTCATGTCCGATGACCGTCGTGTGCAGCGACTGGTACATGTTGGGCTTGGGTGTGGAGATATAGTCCTTAAAGCGGCTGGGGATGGGATGGTACATGTCGTGGATGACGCCCAGCGCATTGTAGCATTCGCCCACTGTGTCCAGAATGATGCGCACCGCGTACACATCGTAAATTTCCTCAAACGTGCGGTTCTGCATATACATCTTGCGGTAGATGCCGTATACGCTCTTGATGCGCTTTTTGATGGTGCATTTGTCCATTCCGTTCTCGGCCAGGCGCTCCTTGATGCGGTCCGCAATGCCGCTGATGAACGAATCCGCGCCGCCGTTTTGAGCCAGGAAAGAGGTGATCTCCTCATAGCCCACAGGGTCCAGATACTGCAGGCTGCGGTCCTCCAGCTCCTCCTTTACATTGCTCATACCCAGACGGTGGGCAATGGGAGCATACACCTCCATGGTTTCCAGCGCCTTGTCACGGCGTTTCTGTTCGGGCCAGCCGTCGCCGGTGCGCATGTTGTGCAGCCGGTCGCACAGCTTGATGAGCATCACGCGCACATCCTTGCTCATGGCAAGCAGCATTTTGCGCAGGTTTTCAGCCTGCTGCTCCTCCACTGAGGAAAACTTGATGCGTCCCAGCTTGGTGACGCCGTCCACGAGCAGCGCTACGTCCGGCCCAAAAGCAGCCTTCACGTCCTCCGCCGTGGTCTCGGTGTCCTCCACGGAGTCATGCAGCAGCGCGGCCACCACGGAGTCCGTATCCAAGCCCAGGTCCACCACAAGGCACGCCACGGCAACGGGGTGGCTGACATAGCTTTCGCCGGAAAGGCGCGTCTGCCCCGCATGGGCCGCCGCAGCCATCTCGTAAGCCTTTTCGATGCGCCCGGCGTCGTATGGGCGGCCGGAATCCGCCACGGCCTGCGCCAGGTCTTCAAAAGTCTTTACGGCATTTTTCGCTTTTTCTTCCATCACTGCGCTGCCTCCAGTCTGCGTAAAATCGGCGCGGATGCCAGGTCCTTTTTGCCCGCCGCGGGCACCAGGCACCACCGTGCGCCCTGAGGCGTTTCGCGCTGCTCCAACAGACTCAGCTCGCGCAGCGCCTCCAGCGAGACAAGCGCCTTACCTGCGCCCCGCGCGCCCAGCTTGGCAAACAGCGGGCGCAGGTCGCCCGCCGGCACGCCGTC
>ERZ857998.1792-NODE-1792-length-22680-cov-6.976619_pt1 | contig 22680 bp, 8 predicted proteins | sample MGYA00519954_ERZ857998 | MGnify/ENA primary metagenome ERZ857998 (study PRJEB31778, sample SAMEA3449424) | human gut metagenome | biome: human gut; feature: human-associated habitat; material: faeces | place: United Kingdom | collected 2010/2012 ...
CCGCGCCCTGCGCGCGCTGGGCCGTGAGGATGAGGCCCGCGTGGCCGATGCGCGGGCGTTGCTGGCCTGATATCAGTCCGTGTGCCGCCGGGATGTATTTTCATGTTTTTTTGCCTTGCGGCGCTGTCATCGATGCTGTCTTTATCCGTAAGGCGGCATAGCCGCCAACGGCTGAAACAAATCGCGCTTTTTGCTCCTGTCGCGTGCCGTTGGGGCATATGCCTTTCGCAACATGCTTGCTTTCCTGGCTGAAAGGGAAGATTCCTTGATTCGGAAACAGTCCCCGGAGCATTTCGCCGCTGAAAATGCCAGAAGGCCCTGATCCGGCTGTAATCCGGTGCCCCGCGCGGTTTTCCTCTTGACAGAACCGCGCGGGCTGCCTATTAAGAAAGTGCATGGTGAAAGCATATACGCCAAAAACGTGTCTCCAGCCATAGCGCGAGCTGTCCCGAAGGCTCGCCCGTTCAGCCTTCCCGGGCGTACTCCTTACGCCTCTTAAAGAGATTCCCGCAACACACCGTTCCTGCCGGCACTGCGTTGCCGCGGTGATCGCGTATTTGCGACCTCAATGAAATTGTCCGCCGCTCTTCCCGCGCCGGGCGCGCTTTTCAGGCGCGTTTCGGCCGTGGCGCGGATGTTTTCCCTCTCTTTCTGCCGGTTCCCTGTACCGATTGCGCGGCGCTGATGCCGTTGCGCTCCGCATTTTTTGCGCGGACGCGGCGGTGCCGGTTTTCCGACGGCGCGCGTTTTGCATCCTGGAACAAATCGCCAAGCACTGACGGGACGGCCCCAGGGCCTTTCCCCGCGAACCAACGAGGCAAATACAATGGCAGATATCATCCTTACCCGTCCGCAAGCGGGACAGCATACAGTTCTGGAAAGTGTGGCCGATTCCCGTCTGGTCCTGCAATTCCCCACGGATCAGGCTACCATGGAGCGCGCGGGAGACAACCTCGTCTTCAGTTTTGACGACGGCTCCAGCATTCAGCTTACCAATTTCTACACCCAGTATTCCCAGGAAAGCATGCCGGACTTTGAAGTGGACGGCACCCTGGTGGCCGGGGCGGACTTTTTCAGCGCCTTCGGTCCAGACCTGATGCCCGCCGCCGGTCCGGCGGCGGGAGCCGCCGCCCGCGCCGCCCGCTATAGCGACTTGGGCAACAGCGACCTGCTCGACGGCATCAACCATTTGAACGAGCTGGACTGGGGCATGAACCTGGACCGGCCCTATACCGAGGACGTGGACGCCCTGGGCGTGGTCAGCCCGGACGCCGGGGAGACCAATGCCGCGCCCGTGATTTCCATCAGCGGCACGGTGAGCGTGGTGGAAGCCGGTGTATTTGTGGGCGGCAACGATGCCAAGGAGGGCGTTCCCACGGCGAGCGGCCAGGTCAATGCCTATGATCCCGACGGAGACGCGCTGCATTTTGCTTTCGTGGCTCCCGACGGCAGCCTGGTTACCAGCATCACCACGGAATACGGCGTTATCACCATCAATCCCGACGGCTCCTACACCTATGTGCTGAACAACGAAAACGCCAACGGCCTGGCCGAGGGCGATGTGGTGAACGAAAACTTCACCGTCCAGGTCAGCGACGGGCGAGGCGGCACGGCCACCACGACCGTGACCGTGAACGTGGTGGGCAGCAATGACGTGCCCACTCTGGAACTGGGCAAGGACCACCTTACCGTCACCGACGACGGCGCGAACGCGGCGGAAGGCGCCATCGCCGACGGCGGCACGGCCCTGGGCGACGACCCGGACGCGGGCCATGACCTGCACTACAGCTTCGGCACGGACGGCGACGGCAATCCCATTACCAGCATTACGGACGAATACGGCACCCTGACCATTGATCCGGATACCGGCGAATACACCTATACCCTGGACAAGAACAGCGAAGCCGTTCAGAAGCTCAGCGGCGACGGCGACGACGTGACCCAGCGCGTGACCGTGGTGGTTACGGATGAACACGGCGCGCATGCCGAAGTCCCGCTGGACATCACCATCAAGGGCGCCAACGACGTGCCCGTCATCACGGCCGTGACCGAGCACGTCAAGGATATGGGCGTGTTCGGTGAAGACGCCGCGTCAGCCAATAGCGCCACCAAGGATTACACCGGCGGTGAAGGTCATATTCCCGGCGGCGAGCATCGTCTCGGCTTTGAGGGACAGCTTCAGGGCTTTGACCACGAAGGGTCGGATCTGACCTACGGCGTGGTCACCTCCGGCATCGTCGCGGGCGGCGAGCTGACCCTGACCAATCCCGACAATGCCGATGAAACGACGACGCTCAAGGTTCTCAGCGTCAGCACCGACGACGCGGGCACGACCACCATCGTCACCGAAGCGGGCACTTTTACGCTGGACGCCGACGGCCATTACAGTTTTGAGCTCAATACCGACGCGGGCGGCTTTGTGGACGCCATGGGCCAGGGCGACAAGTGGAACCTGACCTTTGATGTCAGCGCCTCGGACGGCGAACTGACCGGCAACAGCAGCCTGACCATCTGCATTGAAGGCACCAACGAGGCGCCGACCATCAGCTGGAGCAAGGTGCATGTGCGCGAGGACGGCGTGGCCCCGGACGGCAACGAATCCACCACGCCCGACGGCAAGGACAACGGTTATGTCTTTCCTGATCACCATCGCGTCGAGGTGGAAGGCACTCTGCAGGGCAGCGACCGGGACAATGACGCCCAGCTGACCTACGGCATCGACGTGAACGGCAGCGGCAGGGAAGGCGGCATCAACGAGTCCGGCATTACAGTCAATATGTATACCGGCTCCGGCGAGAAGGCCCAGCCTGTTGTCGATGCCGACGGCAATCCGGTCACGGAATCCCTGCTCATCAACAGCAGCGCCATGTCCACTGACCCGGAGACCGGCCATGCCATCCAGACCATCGAAACCAACTACGGCACCCTGACCCTGGACACCGTGACCGGGCACTACACCTTTGTCCTGAATGCCGAAGCCGCCAATCATCTGGCCCAGGGCGAAAAGTTCGACTTCCACTTTACCACGACGGTGACGGACCAATACGGCGCGCAGGGCCATCACATGCTGGGCGTGACCGTTGAGGGCACCAACGACCAGCCCACCTTGGGCGTGGACAACACCAGGCTGGAAGTGACCGAAAAGGGCGCGAATTCCGGCAACGATTATACCAATACTGACGGCGGTCAGGCCACGGGCGCGGACGCCGACCATGGCGCGGAACTGCATTACAGTTTCGGCAACGACGCCGACGGCAATCCGATTACCTCGGTTCCCGACCAGTACGGCACCATGCACATCGACCCGAACACGGGCAGGTATTGGTACGAACTGAACAACGATTCGAAGGATACCCAGGCGCTGGAAGAAGGCCAGAAGGTGGATCCCACGGGCGGCAACGGCTACACCATCCGGGTGACCGACGAGCACGGCGCGTATTCCGAACAGCATGTCGAGGTGGAGATCACCGGAACCAACGACAACCCCTACCAGGTGAACGGCAGCCAGGTGAACGTGGTGGAAGCCGGGGTGATTCCGGGCGGCAATACCGCCACGCCCGGCACGGAACAGAGCGATATCGGCCAGAGCAATATCAAGGACTGGGAAGGCGACGACCTGACATACTCGATCAACGAGGGCGCGTCCGACAACCGCAATCCCGGTTCCTGGAGCGGCGAAACCGGCACGGATGATCAGGGCTGGCTGACATACAAGACCGACATCGGCGTTTTCCATCTCGATCCCGCCACGGGCAAGTACTATTTTGTGCTGGATAATGACGCACAGACGGTTCAGGAACTGAATGCCGGAGAAACCATTTCCCGCTATCTGGAATTCACGGTATCGGACGGCAAGGGCGGGGTGCTGAACACCTGGGTCACGGCCAATATCAAGGGAACCAACGACCAGCCCGAGCTGACCGTGAACCAGCCGGACCTGGGCGTGGCGGAAGACGGCACATTGACCGCCTCCGGCACGGTCAGCGTGACCGACCCGGATTCGGGCGGCACGAGGGGCGAGAGCTTCACCTTCGGCATCACGGGCAACAATATGGAGAATACGGCTCAGGGCCAGACGCCCGCCATGTCTTCCAGCATGTCCGGCGACTACGGCACATTGAGCATTGATCCCGCTACCGGCAAGTATACGTACACGTTGGACAATGACAGCCAGGCCGTGCAGGAGCTGCGCACGGGTGAAACCCGCACCGAAACCTTCCACGTGGTGGTCAAGGACTCGCAGGGCGCGTTCGACATCAAGGAAGTCACCGTCACCATCCACGGCCAGGACGACGCCATCCGTCTTGATTCCACCGATTGCCACGTTATCCAGACCACGGAAGCGGGCGTGGAGTTCAACACCAACGTGGACAACAATGCGTCCCAGACGGCGGGCGGCAAGTTTGAAGTCACGCCGGTGGACAATCCCGTGGACGAAAACGGCGTCAACCATCTGGTCTACGGCTTCACGGATGCTGACGGCACGTTCCACGCGGGCTCCGTTGAGGTGATGCAGGACGGCAAGCTCTACGGCACCCTGACCATCGACGCCGAGGGCAACTATACCTTTACCCTGGCGGACAACGCCGACGTCAACGCCCTCAACGCGGGCGAGCTGCTCAAGCTGACCGGTTACGATCTGGCCGTGCGCGACGACCGGCATGCCGACGACATGGTCACCAGCCAGAAGCTGGATCTCTACATCCACGGCACCAACGACCGGCCGTATTTTACCGTCGATGGAGTGGTGAGCAACGAAATCACGGCGGACGGGCTGGTGGAAAACGGCAACACGGTCATCTCCGGCCAACTGGTTGCCGACGATCCGGATGCCGAGCACGACCCCGGCGATCTCAGCTTCAGCATTGAGCATGACGGCAAGCTGGTGCAGGTCGTGGAGGGCAAGTACGGCGTGCTGGAACTGAACCAGGACGGCTCGTACAAGTACACCCTGACCCATCCCGAATTGCTGGAATCCCTGAACGCGGGGCAGAAGCTCTCCGAGCAGGATATTCTGGGGCAGGAAGACTTCAACATCCGCGTCACCGACCCGCAGAATGCCTCTACCTCGGGCAAGCTGGTCATCGACGTCACCGGCTCGGCGGACAATCCGGTCATCACGGTCAACGGCGAGACCGCCATTCAGGAAGACAGTGGTGCGGACATTAACCACGCCGCCCAGGACCCGGCCATCCATGGCCAGCTCGGCCTCGACCATATCGTGGACGCCGAGGATTCGGGCCATGCGACCTGGAGCAATGAAGGCCAGACCGTTTTCGCGGACGGCGCCGACGGCAAGCCGCTGGGCACGCTCACGGTCAACCCCGACGGCAGCTACACCTATACCCTGAGTGAAAACGGCTCGGCTCTCGTCCAGGCCATGAACGACGGCGAATCCAAGTACGAAACCTTCAAGGTTCAGGCGGTGATCGAAGGCGGCAAGACCGTCGAAAGGGAAATCACCATCGAGATCAAGGGCACCAATGACAAGCCGGTCCTGACCGTGGGCGGGAATGACGAGTCGGCCTTCATCGGCAAGGTGCAGCAGGACGTCTTTGAAGACAACGGCCAGACCTCCGACACGGACTATCCGGGCGTCATCTTCACCGGCACCCTGCCGAAGGACGCCATGAGCGACGTGGATGACCAGACCGGTCTCCGCTATATGCTGGTGGGCGAGGACGGCAATCCCGTCACCGAGCTCAAGACCGACTACGGCACCATCACCCTGACCTATGAAACCGCGGCGGACGGTACCATCACCACCCACTACAAGTACACGCTGGATAATGAAAGCTCCACGCTGGATGAGGCCTTGAAGGCCCTGCAGAACGGCGAAAGTCTGACCGACGGGGCCAAGGTCGTGGTGGTGGACCCGCACGGGGCCATGTCCGAGAACAGTCATAACATCACCGTCACTATTGACCCGGCTGATCCCAATCAGGGCGGCGGCGAGCATCCCGGCCTCAGTCTGGAATTTGACGACAGCAGCGTTCTGCACGGCTCCGTCTCGGAAGACGGCAGGGATATAAGCGCCACCGATCATGTGGAGACGACGACCTTTGAAGGCCAGCTTGAGGCCAAGTGGGATGATGGAACTGATGCCCCGGACCGCGTCTTCGGCATCCAGGGGGCGAACGGCCAGCAAGTCCAGAGCAGCGCCGCGGACGGTGGCGCCATCCATGTGGACGGCCAGTACGGCTATCTGATCATTGATCCGGTCACCGGCAAGTACACCTATACCCTGTACAACGGCGAGGACGGCAAGCCCGGCCTGGTGCAGAACTTGGCCGACGGCGAAAAGGTCAGCGAGGACTTCACCCTGATGCTCAATGGCCAGGTGGTGGAAGCCGGTGGCTCGGCCGTCAAGATCACGATCGACATCTACGGCACCAACGACGCCCCGGTCATCACCGGCGCGACGGATGCGTCCATCGGTGAGACGGGCCACGACGGCCTGACCAGCGACATGACGGCCACGGGCACGGTAACGGCCACGGATATTGACCACGCGCTGGATGCGGACGGCAAGCCCACCGGCGGCACGGAATCGGTGACGTATTACTTCGTTGACCAGGACGGCAACCATGTCACGTCCATGCCGACCGAGTACGGCACCATTGAAATCAACCCCGACGGCACGTACACTTTCCATCTGGATACGGACAAGCTGCCGCAGGACCTGGTACAGAACTATCCCGGCGGCATCGTGCATCTCACCGCCGGTACGCATCTGAGCGAGACCTTCCAGGTGGTGGCTTACGACGGCAAGGACTACAGCGAGCCGCAGGATGTGACCGTCACCATCAACGGAACCAACTACGGTCCGGAAGTAACGGCGACCGACGTGACACTGGCCGTGGCCGAAGACGAAACCCTGACGGACAGCGGAGCGTTGAGCGGCCTGTTCCATGACGACGAGGGCACGAACAACCTGATCTTCACCGCCAGCACCACCGAGAACGGCAAGGGCGGCACGGTGGTACAGGGTACGTACGGCACGTTGCAACTGGTGAACGGCGAGTATGTCTATACCCTGAACAACGCCGATCCGGCCGTGCAGGGCCTGGACGCCGACCATCCGGGCAAGGACACCTTCTATATCACGGCCACGGACGAACACGGCAAGACCAGCACCGTGGAGATCACGGTGAACGTCACCGGCGAGAACGACGCGCCGGTGCTCTCCGTGGACAAGGTGCTGACTGTGCGCGAGGGTGACCCGACAAACTCTGACAGCGGCCAGGCCACAGCCTATGACGCGGATAGCGTGGACCAGTCCGGCGGCGCGTTGCGCTACGGCCTGACGGTGCCCACGGATGACGACGGCAAGCCCCTGCACAATGCGGTGCTCAATGCCGACGGCAGCATTACCAACGACTTCGGTACGTTCAGGGTCACCCAGGACGGTACATACTCCTTCGACCTGAATAACGAGTCCGATGCCGTGCGCGCCCTGACCTCGGGCAGCCTCACGGAAACCTCGGTAATTCTGACGGTGGCGGACAGCCAGGGCAATGAGACCAGTCTGAACGTCAGGGTGGACATTACCGGCACCAATACCGCGCCGGACCTGACCATTGAGCTGGAGCCCAACGCCGACAGCCCGGTGGTGGAAAACGGCGCGGACAGCGCGGATTCGTTGTCCGGCTCATTCATTGCCAAGGATGTGGACGGCACGGTGGCCTCCGTCACCGCTACTGACGGCGGCTACGGCAAGGTGGAACTGGTCCGGGGTGAAAACGGCCAATGGACCTACAAGTACACGCTGGACGAACGGGCCGAAGTCCTGGGCGAAGGTGAAAAGAGAACCGACAGCTTCACCGTTACGGTGACGGACGCGGAAGGCGCGACCACGGAAAAGACCGTGACCGTGCATATTGAAGGCACCAACGACGCGCCGGTCATTGATACGGCCACGGCGGCCGATAATGCCGGTTCCCTGAACTTCCACGACGTGGACGCCAACGACAGCCACACCCTGTACGTGGTGGTGGACGGTGTGGCCCACGAGGTGGTGGAAAACAGCGTGACCATCGACGGCAAGGGCACGTTCAACTTTACCGAAAACACGGACGGCAACTGGGCATACACGTTCACGGCCGACCCCGCCGTGCAGGCCGGCATGAAGGAAGGCGACAAGAAGGAACTGGACTTCCAGCTCAAGGTCAGCGACGGGCATGACAGCGTCACGTCCAAGAATCTGAATGTGACCATTGACGGCGCCAACAAGGCTCCGCAGATCGGCCAGGCGGCCCTGGTGCTGGGCCTGACCGGCCTGGTGCCGGACGCGGACTTCAGCATCACGTCCGACGACACTAACGCCGACCCGCACGACAACAGCCTGCCGACGCATGACGTGCCGGTTCACGGCCAGGAGCAGGGCGACGCGCTGCATTATGACTTTGCGGATATGAACGCCCAGGGCGACGTGCAGGGGACGTTCGGCACACTGCACTTTGACGCGAATACCGGCCAGTACAGCTATACGCTGGATACCTCGGCGGATAACCTCAAGGATCTGGCCGCTGCTCACGCCCAAGGCCATGATCTGACCGAACACTTTGATTACACGGTGTCCGACAACCTTAACGATCCCGTCTCGGGCCATGTGGACGTCAACCTTGCCACACCTTCACCCAGCGCCGGCGGCAGCCTCGGCGACGCGCATGCCGACGCCGCTCAGGTGCTGTTCGGCGGCGAAGGGGCGGAAACCCTGCACGGCGGCGAGGGCGACGACATCCTCTCCGGCGGTCAGGGCGACGACATCCTGTATGGCGGAGCGGGCAGCGACTACCTCTACGGCGGAGCCGGAAACGACTTCCTGGACGGCGGCGACGACACGGCTGTGGACCATCTTTACGGCGGCGACGGCAACGACATCATGATGTATCACCCCAATGACGTCATTGACGGCGGTTCCGGCATGGACGTGCTCCTGGTAGGCAGCGACAATATGGATTCGCTCTTCCAGGGCGGGCAGCTTGATTCCAACGTCACCGACGTGGAAGTGATCATCAGCGGCGAAGACGTTTCGAATCTGACCAATATGGACGCCTTGAGCAACATCGGCATCACTGTGAACGATAGCTCGCTGTCGCTGGGCGACGGCTGGACCAAGGCGGACGATGCCCCTGACGGCTACCACGCCTATACCAACGGCGACGTGACTGTGACCGTGGGCTCGGACGTGCATGTGGATACGATGCAGGCGCAGACCGAGCAGGCTATGACCCAGGTGCAGATGGAAAACAGCTAAAAAACATACAGCCGGACAGCGTCCGGTATAAGCAAGGCCCGTGCCGGGATTCCCGGCACGGGCCTTTTGCATTGCGGCCTGAGGGCAGCGTCAGCCTGTTTTGGCCCATGAGAACCTTACAAATGTCGACCTGCTGACAGCGTTTTTCAGAGTCGGCTCCTAAACTTCGAAGAGCATTTCCAGATCTTCCCTGGTCAGCGACTTCCAGGTGTCCTGGCCCGGAATAATGGCTTCGGCCACGCCGCGCTTGGCTTCCTGCAGCTTGAGGATCTTTTCCTCCACCGTGTTCTGGCAGATCAGCTTGTAGGAAAAGACCTGGCGGGTCTGGCCGATGCGGTGGGTGCGGTCCGTGGCCTGGCTTTCCACCGCCGGGTTCCACCACGGGTCGTAGTGGATCACGTAGTCGGCGGAGGTCAGGTTCAGGCCCGTGCCGCCCGCCTTGAGCGAAATCAGGAAAATGGGGATGTCCGGACTGTTGTTGAAGCGGTCCACCTGATCAAAGCGGTCCTTGCTGGCTCCGTCCAGATAGCAGAAGGGCACCTGCGAGAATTCCAGCCACTGCTTGATGATTTGCAGCATCTGCACGAACTGGGAGAAGACCAGCACCTTGTGCCCGCCTTCCACTATTTCCAGGACCATGTCCTTGAAGGCGTCGAACTTGCCCGAGGGCAGATTATTGGAAAAGCCGGGCAGGTCCATCTTGAGCAGGCGCGGGTGGCAGCAGATCTGGCGCAGCTTGAGCAGGGCGTCCAGAATGGACATCTGGCTTTTGGCCAAGCCCTTCTGGTCCACATCGGCCAGCACCTGAGCGCGCAGCTTGCGGGCCAGGGCCGCGTAGAGTTCGGCCTGGGCTTCTTCCAGGGCGCAGCAGGTGACGCTTTCCACCTTGGGCGGCAGGTCTTTGGCCACCTCGGCCTTGGTGCGGCGCAGGATAAAGGGCCGCACGCGGGTGCGCAGATAGTCCAGGGTTTCGGCGTCGCCGTCCTTGATGGGCTTGACGATGCCGCGCTGAAAGGCGTGCTGCGAGCCCAGGAAGCCGGGCATCAGGAACTCGAACAGGGACCAGAGCTCGAAGAGATTGTTCTCAATGGGCGTGCCCGAGAGGCACAACCGCATGCGGGCGTTGATCCGGCGCACGGCGCGGGCCGTGATGGTGTTGGGATTTTTGATGTTCTGGGCTTCGTCCAGAATCACGGTGTTGAACTCGTACTTTTCCATCTCCTCCAGATCGCGCCGCAACAGCGCGTAGGTGGTGATGATCAGGTCCGAGCCCGCTATGTGCTTGAACATGCCCTCACGCCGCGTGCCGTAGATGGTCAGACGCTTGAGGCCGGGCACGAATTTTTCCGCTTCGCGCTCCCAGTTGGGCAGCACCGAGGTGGGCACCACGATGAGGTTGGGGCCTTCGTAATGGCTTTCCACCATGTACTGGATAAAGGCCAGGGTCTGCACGGTCTTGCCCAGGCCCATTTCGTCGGCCAGGATGCCGCCGAAACCGTATTCCGAAAGGAAGTTCAGGTAAGACAGGCCCTGCGCCTGGTAGGCGCGCAGATTGGCGTCGAGGCCCTTGGGCGGGTCGATGGGCCGCACCTCGCGGAAGGAGCGGATTTTCTCGCGCAGATTGTTCCAGAAGGAATCTGTGGCCGCGCCGGGCAGGTCTTCCAGCAGGCTGTCCAGCACCGGGGCCTCGAACTGCTTAAATTTCTGCTGCGGGGGCTTGCTGGGGTCCAGGCCCAGGGCCGTGAGCTTGTGCGAGAGCTTTTCCAGCCAGGCTTCGGGCAGGCTTGTGTAGGAGCCGTCCTTGAGCTGCACATAGCGTTTGCCGCGCGACCAGGCCTTCCAGATCTTTTCCAGGGGCAGGGTCTGGCCCTCGTAGTCCACGCTGATGTCCAGGGAAAACCACTTTTCTTTTTCGTTGCTGGTCACCTGGGCCGTGATGGTGGACTTGGCCGTGCGCATCTTGTAGCGCGAGAGGGCGCGTTCGCCGTAGACCCGGTAGCTTTCCACCAGCTTGGGGTAGGAGTCGAGCAGAAAGGCAATGGCTTCCTCCGGCTCCAGAAACCAGAGTTTGCTGGAACGGGCCTGGAAGTCCATGCTGGAAAGCTCGTTCATGAGCTGGGCTTCCTCATCCTGATGGCGGCGCACCAGACAGGTCTGGCCGTCATAGCTGTAGCTGCCGGTCTGGAAATCCGGGTTGGGCCCGTTGAGCGTGAATTCGCCGTGCTTGGTTTCGTAGATGTTGTCGATTTCCAGGGTCAGCAGGCTGCCTTCCTCGTCCAGAAAGAGCTTGGGATTGTAGGTGGCGGGCTGGAAGACCGGCTCCATGAGCTTGAGGAATTCCTGCGGCTCGTAGAGTTCCGAGGCGGGCAGGCGGGTCCAGACGCGGTCCAGGAATTCCGAGATTTCCTCATGCGGCACCACCGGGCGCTCGTAAATCAGATTGCGCACCAGGGACGGGTAAAGCCCGGTCTGCACGGGGTAGAAATTGTGCTGGTAGCAGACCCAGAGCGGCATCTGGCCGTGAAAGGTGATGGGCGCGTCCTCCAGGTTGGCTTGCCCGGAGACGCCCTGCCCGGCGGAATTGCCCGCGCGGATGGGCAGAGGCGGGCGGCCTTCGCGTTTCAGCAGCACTTCAAAGCTGAAACCCGCATCGTCCAGATTGGGCTTGAGCTTGAGGGCGAAGGGCGTGCTTTCGATGCGGCAGGGTTTGTCCGTATCCTTCCAGAGCAGGTAATATTCCTTGCGCACGGACCAGAAAAACCAGGAGGTCAGACCGTCGGGAATTTCCACCCGATGGCCGTAATAGTCGAGGTGCTGGCCGATCTGGCGGGCCACATGCGGCAGCTGGGGCGAAAATTCGCACCAGTCCGGGTTCTGGATGATCTGCTCCAGGGTCACTTCGTTGTGCACACTGGACAGTCCGGATTTGTTCTGCCTGCCCCGGAAAAAGGAAACCAGCAGCCGCCCCTGCTCCGGCGCGAAGCGGAAGATCAGGTAATGGCGGCCCGGCTCGGGTTCCATGTCCGTGGAGAAGAAATTCCGGAAGCTCTGCTTCCAGTCCGTGGTGGGCGAGGGGGTTTCCTCGGGGTCGCCCTGTTCCTTGCGCAGCTCTTCAATGAGGCGCAGGGCCAGAGCCGCCACATGCCGGCAGATGCCGGTGAAGGCGTCCGAGCAGTTGCACTGGTGGCGCGTGCTGCGGTCCGTGATGGTGAAACTCAGGCTCGGCGTATAGACCTGGAGATCTTCCCCCTGGATCACGCCCTGCACGTCCCAGGTCTCGCCTTCCTGAATATTTATTTTTTGCACCCCGCCTTCGGACAGGATATAGTAGGCGGCGTCACGGATATATTCCGGCACGCTGTCGTGCAAAAACGCCTGACACATTTCACGGACGACGCTTTGTTCTGATCGGCTCATGCATCCCTCAAGATAGTCCCGCGCCGGGCGTTCCCCCCGGAGCCGCCTGACGCAGGGCGCTGTTCTGACATTTGTGACAACTAGCACAGGTTACAGGATGAAAGCAACCGCAAGCGCGCAAATTATGAAAAAAATATTCCTGACCGCGATGGTCATGATGCTGTCCTGGCTGGCGGCCCTCAATCCGTCGGCGGCCCGTTCCGCAACAGTGGCGGAAGACCCTTCGCAGGACATGCCGATGGAGGACGCGCCCCATGTTTCGTCTTTCGGCAAGGGCGAATCCCCGGCCTACGGCGACCGCATTCTCTTCGGCAGCATCGGCGAGGCCTCCAATCTGATCCCCTACCTGACCTCGGATTCGGCCTCGCATGAAGTGGCCGACATGCTCTATGTGGCACCGTTGCGCTACAACAAGGATTTGCAGCCCGAGCCCTGGGCCGCCGAATCCTGGAGCATGGAGGAGGGCGGACGGCTGATGCGCTTCACCCTGCGCAAGGGCATTCTGTGGGAGGACGGGCAGGAACTCACCGCCGAGGACGTGGCCTTTACCTATAAGCTGGTCATTGACCCGGCCACGGGCAGCCCCTATGCCGAGGATTTTCTGCGGATCAAGGAATTGCGCGTGCTGGACCGCTATACGTTTGAGGCGCGTTACGAGCAGTTCTTCGCCAGGGCCGTTTCCTCCTGGATGAGTCCCATTCTGCCCAAACACATTCTGGAAGGGCAGAACATCCGTGAAACCCCCTTTGCCCGCAAACCCGTGGGAGCCGGGCCCTACCGCCTGAAATCCTGGGAGCCGGGCAGCCGCATCACGCTCACGGCCTCGCCCACCTATTTCGACGGCAAGCCCCACATCAGCGAAGTGGTCTACCGGATTATTCCGGACAGCGCCACCATGTTCATGGAAACCCGCGCGGGACGCCTGGACGTCATGGACCTGAGCCCCCTGCAGTATCTGCGCCAGACCTCCGGCCCGCTCTGGGAGGAGCAGTTTCACAAATACCGCTATCTGGCCTCGGTCTATGTTTTTCTGGGCTTTAACCTGGAGCATCCCTTCTTTAAGGATGTGCGGGTGCGCCGGGCCATATCCATGACCATCAACCGCGATGAGATCGTCAAGGGCGTATTGCTGGGGCAGGGCGTGCCCGCCTTCGGGCCGTTCAAGCCCGGCTCCTGGGCCTATCATCCCACGCTCAAGCCCGTAGCGCAGAATGTGGCGGCGGCCCGCGCCCTGCTGGCCGAGGCCGGTTTCAGGGATACGGGCGGCGACGGCGTGCTGACCAAGGACGGCAGGCCCCTGGCCTTCACCATTCTGACCAATCAGGGCAATGAGCAGCGTATTCTCACGGCTACGGTGATCCAGTCCCAGCTCCGGGCCGTGGGCATCGACGTGCGCATCCGCACCGTGGAGTGGGCGGCCTTTATCCGAGAATTCGTGAACAAGGGCCGTTTCGACGCCGTGATTCTGGGCTGGACCATTACCCAGGACCCGGACATCTTTCAGGTCTGGCATTCCTCGCAGGCCCATGACGGCGGCCTGAATTTCACCCACTACAAGAATCCGGAGCTGGACCGCCTGCTGGAAGAGGCGCGCTCCACGCCGGACCAGGCCGTGCGCACGCGGCTGTACGCGCGGGTCCAGGAAATCCTGGCCGATGACCAGCCCTACTGCTTTTTGTTCGTACCTTACGCCCTGCCCGTGGTGCAGCGGCGCTTCATGGGCATCAAACCGGCTTTGGCCGGAATCATGTACAATTTCGACAAGTGGTGGGTGCCCAAGGCCTTGCAGCGCTATGAGGTGGTGGAGTAGGGGCGTCCGGCAGGCGGTTTGCGGCGGGCTGTCCGCGACCGCGAGGCCTGACGGGCGGGCCGTGCTCAGCCGGGGCTTTTACGCCGTTGACAAGGCCGCTCTTGTCGGAACATAGTCAAAAAAGTGTCTCATCCCGCTCACTTTTCACAGCTTGGCAGGGCTGACCCATGATCCGCATTCAGGAAATTCTCGACAAAGTGGCGGCCAACAACCAGAACGCAGATCTGGAGCTGATCCAGAAGGCCTATGTGTTCGCCGCCACGGCCCACGCCGGGCAGACACGCCTTTCCGGCGAGCCCTACCTCTCCCATCCCCTGGCCGTGGCCGACACCCTGGCGGAAATGGGCTTTGACGAGCCTACGGTGGCTGCGGGCCTGCTGCATGACACCGTGGAGGACACCAAGGCCACCATTGAGGAGATAGACGAGAATTTCGGCGAGGAAGTGGCCGACATTGTGGACGGGGTCACCAAGATCAGCATGATCCCGTTTGAAAACAAGGAGGAAGCCCAGGCCGAGAATATCCGCAAGATGATCCTGGCCATGAGCCATGACATGCGCGTGCTGATGGTCAAGCTGGCCGACCGCCAGCACAATATGAGCACCCTGGATTTCCAGAAAGCCCACAAGCAGAAGCGCATCGCCCAGGAAACCATGGACATCTACGCGCCCTTGGCCAACCGCCTGGGCCTCTATATGCTCAAGCGCAACCTGGAGGATCTGAGCTTCAAATATCTGCGGCCGGATGTCTTCAACCAGATCGACCACTGGCTGGACAAGCATCAGGTGGTGGAAAAGCACATCATCGACAAGGTGGTGGGGCTGATCCTGGATCTGCTGGCTTCCAACCATATTCAGGGCCAAGTCTACGGCCGCATCAAGCACAAGTACAGTATTTACAAGAAAATGCAGTCACAGTCCCTGACCCTGGATGAAATGCACGACATCATGGCCTTCCGCGTGCTGGTCAAGGACATTAAGGATTGCTACGCGGTGCTCGGTCTGGTGCACTCGCAGTGGCGGCCCGTGCACGGGCGCTTCAAAGACTATATTTCCATGCCCAAGGCCAACGGCTACCAGAGCCTGCACACCACTGTCATCGGGCCCGAGGGCGAGCGCATCGAAATTCAGATCCGCACCGAGGACATGCACCGCCAGGCCGAGCACGGCGTGGCCGCGCACTGGCTGTACAAGGAAAAGGGCCGGGTCAACAGCAAGGATCTGGAGCAGTTCTCCTGGCTGCGGGAAATTTTTGAACGCCAGGGCGACGAGACGGATTCGCGCGAATTCATGCACGCGCTGAAAATGGACCTCTTCAAGGACGAGGTCTATGTCTACACCCCGGCCGGGGACGTCAAGGAGCTGCCCGAGGGGGCTACGCCTCTGGATTTCGCCTTTCTGATCCACACCAAGGTGGGCCAGCACTGCGCCGGAGCCAAGGTCAACGGGCGGCTCATGCCTCTGAGCACGGAGCTGAAAAACGGCGATATCGTGGAAATCGTCACGGACCCGGCGCGCAATCCCAATCGGGACTGGCTCAAGCTGGTCAAGACCGCCAAAGCCCGCAGCCGTATTCAGCGCTATTTGCGCACCGAGGAGCGGGCTCACGCCGTGGCCCTGGGCCGCGACATGCTGGAGAAAGAAGGCCGCAAGGTCAGCCTCAATGTGGGCAAGGCCCTCAAGGAAGGTCATCTGGCCCTGGTGGCCCAGGAAATGAATTTCGAAAGCGTGGACGACCTGATCGCCGCCGTGGGTTACGCCCACCTGACTCCGCGCAAGATTTTGAACCGCCTCTATGCCGTGCTCCACCCCAATGAGGCCGCCCCGGCCGCGCCCGCGGCCCCCAGCGTCAAGGAGAGCAAGGAAGAGGCCGTCCGCAAGACCGAGGGCGTGGGCATTTCCGGCGTGGACGGCGTGTTGATGCGTTTCGCCAAGTGCTGTAACCCGGTGCCGGGCGACCCCATCATCGGCTATATCAGCCGGGGCATGGGCGTCAGCGTGCACCGGGCGGACTGCCCCAATGTGGCCAATATGGAGCCGGAGCGCCTGATCTCCGTGCACTGGGACGGCGCGGAGGAAAAACCCTACGAAGCCGGCATTTTCATCATTGCCAGGAACGTGCAGGGCGTGCTGGCGGAAGTGGCCCAAGTGCTGGCCAAGAACAATGTGAACATCACCGGCCTGAACATGGACAATATGGTGGACGGCCGCGCCAAGCTGCGCTTTACCGTGGAAGTGCGCGATGCTACACAGCTCTATCAGCTCATCGAGGCCATTCGCGCCCTGCCGTCCATCTTGGAAGTGGTGCGCGACACAGAGGATGTGTGATGAAAAGTAAAGTGCATTTTTTTCTTTGAGATTATAGGTATTATAAGCACATTCCTCTTTAGCAATATGACTGTTGATCTATGCAACCCTTATGATGAGTCTGTGCCAACGAGGGTAGTTCGATGAGACGGCATGTAGTAAGGAGCCGCCATGCGGAAAAATGACATGCCTTGTCCACCTTTTTCTGAAAACGAAGACATCTTTGTCACACGCTCCCCTTTGCCGCCCCTGGCGGAGTATCTCCGTTGTGTGGAAGATATTTTCGCTACCCGCCGTCTGACCAACAATCAGACCTATGTCCATCGCCTGGAAGAGAGCCTGAGCCGTTTTCTCAAGTTGCCGCATGTAAGCCTGAGCGTGAATGGGACGGCCGCCCTGCAACTGGCTCTGCGTCTGTCCGGGCTTGCGGGCAAAAAGGTGCTTACCACGCCGTTCACGTATGTGGCGACGCTTTCCGCTCTGTTGTGGGAGGGCTGCACGCCCGTTTTCGCGGATATTGATCCCGATACGCTCTGTTTGGCGCCGGAGGCGGTGGAGGAGGCTTTGGACGTGCATCCCGACGTGGCGGGCCTGCTGCCGGTGCACGTCTACGGCAATGCCTGTGATGTGGATAGGCTGGAGCGGCTCTGCATAGAGCGCGGCCTGACCTGCATGTATGACGCGGCCCATGCCTTCGGTTCCGTTCTCAATGGACGCAGTCTGCTGGCCTTCGGGGATTACGCGGCGTGCAGTTTTCACGCCACCAAGCTCTTTCACACCGTGGAAGGCGGTTGTCTGGTGACTCACAGCATAGAGGACCAACGCCGCGTGGAGCTGTTGCGCGCCTTCGGCCATATCGGCGACGAGCACCTGACCTTGGGCATCAATGCCAAAATGTCGGAACTGCATGCTGCCATGGGGCTCTGCCTGTTGTCCTTGTTGGCGGAAAACATCCGCCTGCGGGAGGAAATCTGTACGCGCTATGATGCGCTGTTGACGTCAACAGCGGCGCGGGGCCGCCTGCGGCGACCCCGTCTAGCCTCCGGCTTGTCCTACAATTACGCTTACTATCCGATAATTTTCGAAGACGAAACTCAGTTGTTGCGAGTCAAAACCGCGCTGGAGGCAAAACATATCCATCCCCGGCGTTATTTTTACCCCGCGCTGACAGAACTATCCTATCTGCCTCCTGTGTCCCGCGTCCGCTGCCCGCAAGCCGAGGATCTGGCCCGTCGTGTGCTCTGTTTGCCGCTGTATGCCGAGCTGACGCCTGAACAGGTCGAAAACATTTCGGATATTGTCTTGCGGCAGTTGTAAACAGTGACCTCGGCAGATATCTTCCAACGCATAAGGCCGTCCCCCCGTGGGACGGCCTTATGTTTGTGCGCGGGAAGGAATCGCACACGTAGAGGGGCGTTAACCGTTTACCGGAACATGTAAGGCATGAACTGCTCTAGGGCGTGTTAACACTACGTTCTTTCGCCCGCTGGCGTCGTCGAACTTCATCTTTTATTCCGGTCACGTACCGTAAGAGTACGCTCCCTTCATAAAAGGGCCGTTTTCCTAGCCAGCGAACAAAATCCCAGTAGTGTTAACGCGCTCTAGAAGGTATAGGCAAAGACGAGTTGAGCTTTCCAGGCGTCCTGCTTCTCGTAGGAATCTGGCATATAGCCTTTCTTCCAGGTATCGTCGTCAATCATGTTGACGATGTAGCCCAGTTCCAGGTTGGCTTCCAGGTTTTCGTAGATCTGCCAGGAGTTGACCAGGTTGAATTCCAGTAGGCCGTCGTTGGTGGTCAGATACGGGCCGTCGTTGGTGCCGTAGCCGGAGCTCCAGGCCGTGGAACTGTCCATGTACTTGACCATGGAGGGACTGTTGGTGCCGCCCCAGTAGGCCACGCGGAAAGTGTGTTTGAGATCTTCCACAAAGCTCATATCACGGATCTGCAGACCCACGCCCCAGGTGCCCGCGTAGCTCAGATCGCGGTCATACCATGCCCCATTGGGGGCCCAGGCCAAGTTGCCGTCGCCCATGAAGGAGGTGAAGTTGCCCGCGGCCGCAATGGAAGGCATGCGTTCGGAACCGTTTTTCACGTCGCCGTCGTCGCCCGATGCGTACCAGCCGAAGATGCCGGGAACGCCCCAATCCATCTTGTATTCCACCAGGGCTTTGGCCAGCCAGCCCTGACGCTCGGTGCTGCCGCGCTTCCAGTCGCCGGAGCCGAAGCGTTTTTCCACGTCAAAGCGGCCCATGGCTTCCACGTAGCCGTAATTCAGATCCAGCTCGAAGTTCCAGGGATCCAGAGCCGTGATGGCGATGGGCAGGCCGGCCCAGAACATGGAACCGTAGGCCTTGCTGGTGCTCCCCAGACCATTGTGATTGAAGCCCGGATACAGTCCGTTAAGGGTATAACTCAGAGCGCCGTCCGCTGTGCCCCACTGGTTACTCCCGGCTCTGCCGGGCCGGGACCAGGGGTTGCTATTGTCGTCGGCATCCAGGCCGTCCAGAGCGTTCTTGCCCATCATGCCGTACATGACCCAGGGCGTGATTTCAAAACCGTCGAAGGTCAGCGGCAGGCTCAGGGCGAAGAGGTCGATGTTGTCCAGGTAATTTGCTTCCCGGCGATTGTCATTGGCATCCAGCCAGCCCGAGTAGTTATCGTTGACCGGGCGCATCCAGAGGGCGGTGAGCCCCACGTTCTCGTTGAACTTGTAGTTGGCCACCACGGCGGCCACATCGCCGTCCATGACGGCGGAGCCGCCGGCCACGTTGGGCAGGGCCACGGCCTGGAGGCCCATACGGAACTTCAGGTCGGTCTGGGGCACCATCCAGTCGATGTAGGCGTTCTTCAGCTTGATAACGCCGTTGCCGTCCGCGCCCAGTGCGCCGCCTTCGTCAGCCTTGCCCCAGGTCTGGTCGCCGATCTCAAAGAAAACTGTGCCGGACAGGGCTTCGGAAGCCACCGCGTCGATCTGCAGACGGACGCGCTGTGCGGCGGCGAACTTGTCGTCGCTGTCAGCCTTCTGTTTGCTGGCGCCTTTGTCATTCATTTTGCTGATCAGCGAGTCGTCACCGGCGCCGAAGCCCACCAGCCATTCGCCTTGGGCCTTGAAATCAATGGCCTTGGCGCTCCCCGTTGCGCCCAGGAACAGGCCGGCGGCCAGCAGGACCACCATGCACTGTTTCTTGAACCTTCCCAGTGTTTCCTTTTTCTTGCTCATGCCTCACTCCTCAGGGCTTATGGTTTATGCCGCCCGCCTTCCGGCGCTTCCCTTGGCTGTCCGGAGCCGGCAGCGTTGTTGCGTTTATAATAATAACACGATTTTATAAAATGTAACAATAATTATTTCCCACAATCCGCCCGGGAAAAGCCCCAATTCTTTCCGGGGCGGATATTACGCGGTCTTGGACTCGGAACGCGCCTTCTTGTGTCCGCAACGGCAGTGCGCGCAGTTACCCCGGCAGACGTGCCCTTCAGGCTTCTTTTCCGGTACAAGCAGCACCTTGTTGCCGCTGATCGCCAGCGCAAAGCCGCTGTTGCCCTTGAAAACAATTTGTTGCGGCTCGTAATCGGCATGCAGAAAAGCGGCCTTGAGCGCGGCGGCTGCGACAGGGTTCGGCTGTTCAACCTCACGGACATCAATGAAAATACGCTTGCATGATTGATAGTAGCGTTGCAGAAGATTTATCAAGACACTGGCTTGCGGTGGATCAAAACGTGAATTAAAGCGGATGTGAAGATTGTCATGGCTGAACCTGTGGCTGACATCCAGAGATTGCACGGCTGTGCAGGCAGAATCCATATTTTTTCTCCGCGTTGCATGTGTGGATGGCTGACTTTTGCACAGGTCGGGATTTCTGTCAATAGAATTGAAATTCATTTTCAAAAAATTCTTGCAAACACAGATGGCATTTGCGTGGAATTTGACGCAAAATGCGCCGATCTTTCTTACCTCGAGAGCAGAGCATGAACCGACGGCGACAAGCAGTGGGGAAATTTTACGGCCTTCTGGCCCTGACCGCCGCCATTTGGGGCATCCAGCCGCTTTTCATCAAACTGGCCGTGCGGGAAATCACACCGGTGAGCCTGACCGTGGTGCGCTTCGTGCTGATCAGCGCCACCATTTTTCTGATCATGCGCTGGCGACACAGAACGCCTTTGCTGCCCCCTCTCTCGGCGCTCTTTCCGCTCTTTTGCATGGGCGTATGCGGCGTGGCCGTGAACAATGTGGCCCAGTTCACCGGCCTGCAGTATTCCACTGTGGGCAATGCCACCCTGATCGCCTCCACCACACCGGCGGTCACGGCCCTGTTGGCCGTGCTTTTTCTGCGTGAGCGGCTTTTGCCCATCCAGTGGCTGGGCATTGTCATTTCCCTTTTGGGCGTCCTGGTGCTCATCAGCAAGGGCTCGCTGGCGATCCTGCTGCGGATTTCCTTCAATTACGGCGACCTGCTTTTTTTCTTCGCCCAGTTGGGCTGGGCCGCGTATATGCTGATCGGCTTCCGGGTCATGCACCATCTTTCGGCACTGGGCACAACGGCCTGGGCCGGCGTGTTCGGGGCGCTGACCACCCTGGTCTACGGCCTGATCACGGATGAACTGCACTACGCGCCGCTGTCCCCGGCGGGAATGGCCTATATGGCCTATATCATCTGGATGGGCGGAGTTTGCGCCATGGTTTTCTGGAACCTCGGCGTCAAGATGGTCGGGGCCAGCCTGGCCGCCGTTTTTCTGAACATCATGCCCCTGGTGGGCGTGGCGGTGGGTGTGATCGTGCTGGATGAGGATTTTTACTGGCAGGAATGCTTCGGCGCGGGGGGTATTTTGTCCGGCGTTTACCTGCTTACCCAGGCGCGGCAGATCCTGCACCGCCGCAATGTCCGACGCAAGGCCCACTACAGGGCGGCGCGTCAGCGCATGCAGGCATAAAAAGCGAGCCGGTCGCGTATGCAACCGGCCCGTGTTTTTTATGTATCCTTGGGCTTGCGGCTTATCCCGCCGTGATGCCGCCGTTTTCCACGGTAAACAGGGCCGCGCCCGGCGCGGCGGCGCGCAGCACATCCACCATATGCGGCTGGCAGGTGAAGTAGAGCAGCTGATGAGCCGGGCCTTCCTTGCCGTCGGCCAGTTCCGCGAAGGCCCGCGCTGTGCGTTCGGCCCGTTCCGGATCGAAGTTGACCAGCACCTCGTCCATGATCACGGGCAGGGGCGCGGCATGGGCCGCGTGGTTTTTGATGTAGGCCAGGCGCAGGGCCAGATAGGCCTGTTCCTGCGTGCCGCGGCTCAAGGATTCCGGCGGCACCGGTTCGCCCTGGTCGGGCAAAATGCTCAGGCTCGAATTTTCCAGCGAGGCGCTGATGCCCCGCCAGCGGCGGCCCGTAATGCGGGCGAAGATGTCCGAGGCCTGGCGGATGACCTCCGGCTGGCGCTCGCGCTCAAAAATGCGCTTGGCGTTGAGCAGGATTTCGCGGGCCAGGGCCCGACGGCTCCAGGCCAGAGCCATACGCTCCATGCTTTCCAGCAGCAGCGCTTCCTGCTGGCGCAGTTCCGCCAGATCGTCGGTCCGGGCCAGGGCCGTAACCTTGGCGCTCAGACCGGCCACGGCGGTGGCCAGCTCCTGTTCCTCGTCCTGGATGCCGTTGAGTTCTTCCTGAATGGCGGCGCTGCGTTTTTCCTGGCTCTCCTGTTCCTCTTCCCGGAAGGAGGCCAGAAATTCCGGCAAGGGCAGGGTATCGGCGGCCAGACGCAGGGCGTCCTCCAGGTCCTGACGGCGGCGGGCCAGATCCCGCTGCTCGTCGCGCAGGGCGGCCAGACGTAAAAAGTCCTCGGCGTCCCGCGCCCCGGCCAGAGCCAGCAGATTGCGCTCATTGTTGCGGGCTTCGCCGAG
>ERZ857998.1793-NODE-1793-length-22677-cov-6.192954_pt1 | contig 22677 bp, 20 predicted proteins | sample MGYA00519954_ERZ857998 | MGnify/ENA primary metagenome ERZ857998 (study PRJEB31778, sample SAMEA3449424) | human gut metagenome | biome: human gut; feature: human-associated habitat; material: faeces | place: United Kingdom | collected 2010/2012 ...
GGGGGCGCGCCGGGCGGGCGATCCGGCCCGGCTGGTGGCCTCTGCGCAGCGCGCGCGGGAGATACTGGGCTGGGAGCCCAGGGTGGACATCGAGGGCATCATCGCCTCGGCCTGGGAATGGCATTGCACGCATCCCCACGGCTTCGGCGATTGAGTCAGACGTGCGCGCAGGCCTTCCGGTAAGCGCGCAAGGCGTCCGGAAAGGGGGAAAGCACTCTGGCCAGCACGCCTTGCGCCAGGGAAATGGCCAGGCCGTAATTGGTCATGGGGCAGCCCGCCTCGGTCGCGGCGCGCAGCCGGGCCAGCATCTGCCCGCGCGTGATGACGCAGCCGCCGCAGTGCACGACGGTCGCGCAGTCTCCGGCGGAGTCCGGAAATTCCTTGCCCGCGGCCATCCTGAAATGCAGCTCGCCCCCGGCCAGCCCGCGCAACAGGCGCGGCAGCTTGACGCGACCTATATCGTCGTGCTGCGGATGGTGGGAGCAGGCCTCCTGAATCAGCACGCTGTCACCGGGGTGAAGCCGTCCGAGTGCGGCGGCCCCACGGGCCAGAGCGGGCAGATCCCCCTTGAAACGGGCCATGAGCACGGAAAAGGTGGTCATGGGGATGTCCGAAGGCGTCTCCCGGTCCACCGTATGGACCACCTGGGAATCGCAGACCACAAGATCCGGGGCTTCTTTAAGGCGCCGCAGCGCCGCGGGCAGGTCTTTGTCCGTCGTCGCTAGGCAGATCTTGCGTCCGTCCAGGCTGTCGCGAATGGCCTGCACCTGGGGCAGAATGAGCCGCCCCCGAGGCGCGCCCGTATCAAGCGGCACGACGAGCAGCAGAACGCCCTGTTCCGGCAGCAGATCGCTGAGCAGTGGGGGCTGGCGCAGGGCGCTTTCCGGCGCGACGCGTTCGATGGCCGCGCGTATCTCGCCCAGGCCGAGACCGTTGCGGGCCGAGGCGCGTATGACGGGCACGGCGGCGTCCAGGCCTTCCGGCCTGTCGGGGGCATCCGTTGTTTCCTTCGCGCCGGAATCGGCGTCCGCCTTGTTCCGCACCACCACAAAGGGAATCTCCAGGGAACGCAGCCGGGCGGCCGCAGCCGCCTCGGTCCGTCCCCAGATCCGCCCGTCCGTCACCAGCAGGGCCACGTCGGTCCGGCGCATGATCTCCAGGCTGCGCTCCGCGCGCAATCTGCCCAATTCGCCGTCGTCGTCCAGACCGGCGGTGTCCAGAAAGACCACCGGCCCCAGCGGGGCCATTTCCAGCGTTTTTTCAACAGGGTCTGTCGTTGTGCCGGGCGTATCCGAAACAATGGACACCGGCTGCCCGGACAGGGCGTTGAGCAATGAAGACTTGCCCGCATTGCGGCGTCCGAAAAGCGCGATGTGCAGGCGAAGGCCCTTGGGCGCTTCGGTCATGGGTGGACTCCTTGCGAAAAGGGGCCGGTTGCGCGGCGGCGCAGCGACCGGGAAAATCGGGATGGCCGGCGCGATTGGGCAAAACCGCGCCGGCCGGGGTCTGGGTGGGGCTGTGCGTATCAGCCCTTGGGCGGAAGAGCCCGGCGCTTATTCATACGGATAGGCGTTGCCCGCGAAATCCTTGTGGCGAGGATTGGGGTACGCGCCTGAAGCCGTAAGCTTCTTGAGGCCTTCCGATTTGTCGAACCATTTGGTGTGAAGCAGTTCTTCCGATTTATGGCCCAGCGGCTTGCCGAGCCAGGAATCATAAAGGGCCTTGACCTGTGCGTTGTCCTGGGAGGCTCGCTTGGGAAAGGTCTTGTCGGCGCCGTATACGGCGTTGACGCGGTCGCGCATGTAGTCCTTGATTTCCCTGGCTCCCGCATAGGCCTTGTTGACCATGCGCACGCCCAGCAAGAGGCCGCCGGAGAGAATGCACGCGCCTTTTAAAAATCCCCGTCTTGTGCTCGTCAGTATGGACATATGGCCCCCTAGGCGTTGGTGTTCATATCGGCAAGGCGTTTCCTGAGACTGCCGTAGAGGCTGGAGGCCTTGCGCTCCGCGTATTCCAGCAGGGTCGGCATCAGGGGCTGGCCGCCGCCGCAGACGCAGCCGCCGGGACAGGCCATGAACTCGATGAAATGATACGGGGACTTCCCGGCGCGGACTTCCTCACAAACCGCGTCAAAGCGTTTGGCCCCATGCACAACGGCCAGACGCAGCTCAATGCCGTTGATGGTCACCGTGTATTCCTTCATCCCCTTGAGGCCGCGCACCTGTTTGAAATCCCAGGATTCCGGACGCTGGCCGGTCACCGCCTGGTAGGCGAAGCGCAAAGCCGCTTCCATGACGCCCCCGGACACCCCGAAAATGGTAGCGCCGCCGGAGGATTCTCCCATCAGGCTGTCGCGCTGCCCCTCGGGCAGCTTGCTGAAGTCTATGCCCGCCTGCCGGATCATGTAGGCCAGTTCGCGGGTGGTCAGCGTGGCGTCGATGTCGCGCAGGCCGTCGGCGGCCAGCTCGGGACGCAGGCCTTCATATTTTTTGGCAATGCAGGGCATGATGGACACGGTGTAGATCTGTTCGGGAGCATAGTTCAGCTTTTCCGCGCCATAGGTTTTGGCCAGCCTGCCGTTCATGCCCACGGGCGATTTGCAGGAGGAAAAGTGCGGCAGCAGGTCGGGGTGAAAGGTTTCCGCATACTTCTGCCAGCCCGGACAGCAGGAGGTGAATTGGGGCAGATGTTTTTTTTCGCCCAGGCGTTGTACAAATTCCGAGGCTTCTTCCCAGATGGTCACGTCGGCGGTGAATTCAGTGTCCCAGCAATGGGCGAATCCCAGGGCTTTGAGGGCCGAGAGCATCTTGCCGGTGGTCACGCTGCCGGGCGCGAGCCCGAAAGCCTCGCCCAAGGCGTAGCGCACCGACGGAGCGGGCATGGCAATGCACTTGACGCTCTTGTTCTGAAGCTTCTTTTGCAGTTCCGGCACCCAGGTCTGCACTTCATAAACGGCGAATTCCGGACAATGGGTCAGGCACTGCCCGCAGTTGATGCAGGCTTCGGGGTAGGCGACCTTGTGCGCCGCGCCGGTTTCCCCGTAGATCGCCCCTGAGGGGCAATATTCCTGACAGGTGTCGCAGCCGATGCATTTTTCCGCATCAACCTGCACAAAAAACATCTTGTCGCCGTCGGCCCCCTGTGGCGGCACATTGGGCTCATACTGGATATGCTCCATGACGATACGCGGCATTCCAACCTCCTGGCGGTAACAGGTGAATCAGACTCCATCCGTCAGTCGCGCCCGCACGGGCGGCGATGAACAGTTCATGCTTCTTCCGGCGGCCGCCGGGATTTCCTCGCTTTCCAGCGGCGATGCGAGCGTATGCGTGCGCCCGGCGGCCTCGACGGCCATGCGTGCGGCTGCCGTATCCACGCGGTTTTTATTGTCGTAAATGCGGTAGTGTTCACGGTATCTCGGCGGCGTGAAGCCGGGCATGAGCACATTGCCCCCGGCCAGCAGGCCTTCCTTCTGGCCCGCGACCGCATCCACCGTAGCCAGGGCCGTGGTGGCGGGAATGTTGGCCCAGGGCAGCGCGATGCGCAGCACGGCCATGACCCGCAGGGTCAGTGCCGCCGTGCCTCCGGGCCGTGTGCCCAAAGGCGTATCCGCCTGGGGGATGAACGGCCCGACCCCGCACATGGACACGCGCAACTTCCGCGCCAGCAGAATGTCGTCGGCCAGGGATTCGGGCTTTTGCCCCGGCAGGCCCACCATGAAACCCGAACCCGTTTCATAGCCCAGCTCCCGCAGCATACGCAGGCTTGCGAGGCGTTCCGCCAGCGTGTGGCCCGGATGCAGGCGCGCATACAGCCGTGGGTCGGCGGTCTCATGCTTGAGCAGAAAGCGCGCGGCACCGGCTTCCTTCCACAGGGCGCAGGCCGTCCGGGGCTGTTCCCCCACGCTGAGGGTCACCGGCACGCGCAGGTCGCGGCGTATGGCGTCCACCACCCCGGCCAGCCATTGCGGCGGCACCGCATATTCGCCCGCTTGCAGCACAATGGTGTCCGCGCCTGCGGTCACGGCTTCGGTTGCGGTCTCCATTATTTCGTCTTTGGAAAGCGTATAGCGCACGAGTTGCCTGTTGGCCGCCCGCAGGCCGCAGTAGCGGCAATTGCGACGGCAGACGTTGGAGAACTCCACAAGCCCGCGCACGAAAACATGCGAGCCTTTTTCCCGTGCCGTTATCCGCGCGGCGCGGCGCCGCAATTCGGCATAGGGCGTTGCAAACAGGAGCTTGAGAATGTCCTCGCGGCGCACAGACGCATCCTTGTCCATGCTCAGCAGTAGACGTCCCGCTGGCCGGAACGCACCTTGGAAAGCAGCTTTTCCGAGACGCGGCGGGTACGCTCCTCCATGCCGTCCAGAGAGGCGGCAATGGCGCATTCACCGGCCAGGCGCTCTTCCTCCCCCGCGTAGTCCAGCAGATATTCCTCAAAGGTGGAGAGGGCGTTGGGCGCGCACTTGGCCTTGATGAGGCCGGGTTTGGCGAGATCCATGAAATCCTTGCCCGTGCGCCCCAGGCGGTAACAGCCCGTGCAGAAGGAGGGGATGAAACCGTGGTCCCCGAGATCCTTCACCACCTCGGCCAGGCTTCTGTGGTCGCCGAGCTGAAACTGGGCCGCCTCAAATTGACTGTCTTCCTTGTAGCCGCCGGGATTGGTGCGGCTGCCCGCCGAGATCTGCGAAACGCCGAGTTCCAGGGTGAGGCCGCGTATGGCGGCATTTTCGCGCGTGGACATGATCAGGCCCGTATAGGGAACCGCCAGGCGCAGAATCGCCACCAGCTTCAGGAAATCCTCATCGCTGACGGCATGCGGCGGCCGGGACGCAAGGTCGGAACCGACGGCGGGCTCGATGCGCGGCACGCTGATGGTATGGCAGCCCACACCGAAGCGCTCTTCCAGATGGGCGATGTGCATCATCAGAGCCAGGGTTTCGTAACGCCAGTCATAGAGACCGTAGAGCAGCCCCATGCCCACGTCGTCGATGCCCGCCAGCATGGCGCGGTCAAAGGAAGAGGCCCGCCAGTCCAGGTCGCGCTTGGGGCCCGCCAGGTGCACGCTTTCGTAGGTGGGCCGGTGATAGGTCTCCTGGAAAAGCTGGAAGGTTCCGATATGCCGTTCCTTGAGACGGCGGAAGTCCTCCACCGAAAGCGGGGCGAGATTGACATTGACCCGGCGGATATTGCCGCCGCCCTCGCGCGCCTCGTAAATGGCGTCAATGGCGTCCAGCACATAGTCGATGCCGCTGCCGGGATAGGCCTCGCCCGCCACCATCAGAACCCGCTTGTGCCCCTGGCGCAGGATGATCCTGGTTTCCTCAAGTATCTCGTCCCGGCTCAGGGCGCGGCGGATCACTTCGGTATTGGATTTCCGGAAGGCGCAGTACAGGCACTCGTTGGAGCAGAGATTGGAGATATACAGCGGAGCGAACAGCACGATGCGGTTGCCGTAAATTTCTTCCTTGACCGCCTTGGCGGTGTGATACAGCTCCGCCGTCAATTCCGGAGAGGAAAGGCCCATCAGCACGGCCACGTCCGTAAGCGAGAGCCCCTTCAGTTCCCTGGCCTTGGCAAGGACCTCGCGCGCCCGCGCCGGGTCCTCGCGGCTACAGGAGGAGGCAAGCACGCGTTCTATTGTAGCGTCGTCCAACCATGTGGCCCTGGTATCCGCAATATTCCCCGTCATGGCATCCCCTTGCTGGCAGCGGTCGCTGAACCGCCGATTAGTGGGTTTCAGGACAAGCGGCCTGACGCTCAGGCTGTTTGTTTTTTTGTATTACATTTTTAAATTTCGTGTTACGATATGCGAGCAGCCGCCGTTACGCTCACGCCCCCCGCGAAAGCGGCGTCTCGCAATACCCGGAAAGATGCTGTGCGGAACCTGCCGTCAAATACCGGACAGGCGACAGGGGCCCTTATACTATTGTGTTATCTTTTTTTAAAAAGTAACACCATCAGTTTAAAAAAAATTCTCTGCGGGCAGGCCGCCTCCGGGCGGCGGGGCATGTATACGGCCGCTCCCCTGCAGATATGCCATCTCGTGTTACTTTTGTCAATTACGTGTTACAAATTTTATGCTTCCCACGTCCGATTACGGTATGGGCCGGGGAAATTATGGGGAAGTATTGCCCGGAGCGGGCATGCGCAGGCCCATGCCCGCTCCGGGCCGGAGGGTGTCAGGGAACAGGGGGATGGCTACTGCTGTTGCATCCGGGCCACCAGAGCCCGCAAGCCCTCGGTCTGGGCCGCGAGCCCGGCCACGGCCCCGGCGGCTTCCGCCATGCTCTCGGCGGTCTGGCCGACCATGTTGTTGACCCGTTCGATATTGGCGTTGATCTCCTCCGAGGCGGCGGACTGCTGCTCGCTGGCCGCGGCAATGGCCTGAATCTGGTCGGCCGTGGCCTCTGCGGTGCTTACGATGTCGGTCAGGGCGTGGCCGGAGTCATTGGCAAAGCCCGTGGCCTTGTCAATCTGGAGCACGGCGTTTTCCACCGAGGCCATGCTTTTGTTGGTGCTTTCCTGAATGGCCTGGATGGCGCTGCTCACGTCGTGGGTGGAAGCCATGGTTTTTTCGGCCAGTTTGCGCACCTCGTCAGCCACCACGGCAAAGCCGCGCCCGGCGTCGCCCGCGCGGGCGGCCTCAATGGCCGCATTCAGGGCCAGCAGGTTGGTCTGGTCCGCAATGTCGGAAATCACGGTCATGATCCGGCTGATGGCCCCGGCATGCTCGTTGAGTCGCTCCATGTCCGTGCGCAATTCCAGCGAAACCGCATGCACCCGCTCAATGCTTTGCAGCGACTGATGCACGACCTGCGCGCCGCTTTCGGCCTTGGCCCTGGTCTCGCCGGAGAACCGGGACGTGGTGGAGGCATTGCGGGCCACTTCCTGCACTGTGGCGTTCATCTCATTGATGGCCGTGGCGGCTTCGGTCAGGCTTCGGGCCGATTCGGAGGCGATCCGGTCGGATTGCTCGATCTGGACCGAAAGCGCGCCGGAAGCGTCGGAAATGACCCGGATGGCCTTATCCAGGCTTTCGGCCACGCCCAGCATGGCTGTGGTCTTGGCCTGGGCCGCCGCGCCCGCCTCTTCCGCCCGCAACATGGAGGCGCGGGCCTTTTCTTCCTCACGGTGGGCTTTTTGTTCGCTTTCCTGGGAACGGCGCAGAGTCTCGTTGATATGGGCGAGCATTTTCGCAAAACTTTCGTACAGACTCAGCAGTTCGCCGGAAAACAGCGCCCTGTCGGGCAGCGCGGCCTGTATGTCGCCGTCGGCAATGGTTTCGGAAGTGCTGCTGAGCAGTCCCAGGGGGCGGTTGATGCTGCGCAGGATGAGCGCGCCCAGAATGAAGACCGCCACGGCCATGACCAGGGAGAAGATCACGCTGATCCGCAGCATGGCGTAGGTGCCTGCAAAAACCTCGTCCGCGTCGATGGCGTAGACGTATTTCCAGCCGCGCTGGTCGCTGAAGATGTTGACCAGCACGTCCCGGCCGTTGACCTCGGCCATGTGCACGCCGTTGGGCATGGCGTAGATCGTGTCGAGGCCGGGCATTTTTTTGTCCGCCACCTTGCTGAACAGAGCTTCGGCGTTGCGGGTCGCCACGATGATGCCGCTGGGATCAATAAGGGTCAGGCGGCCGGTGCGGCCGATCTCCATGGCGGAAATGCTTTTGGAAAGCGTGGCGAGGCTTACCTCGATGTAGGAGACGCCCGCCGTCCTGCCCCCGTCCTTGACCGTATGCACAAAGGAACACACGGGCGTGCCCGCCGCGTTCAGATAAACGGAATGGGCCGCGCCCGTGCCGCTGTCCTCGGCGGACTGGTACCAGGGACGTTTGCGCGGATCGAAACCGGCGGGATAGGCAATGGGAGGGTACTCCAGAAAACCCCCGTCCGTGGAGCCCAGGCCCACGGCCAGGTAGGAAGCGCTGGATTCGGCAAGCTGTTCCAGTATCTTGTCCAGCTCCAGGGCCTGGGGGCTCATTTCCCGGCGCGTGTGGGTCTTGGACGCGCCCAGTCCGACATGGGAGGGAAGGTGCCCGGCCGCTTCGGCCGTCTGCGGCAGCCCGGCCAGAAAGGCGCTGTTGTCCTCGGCGGTGTTGAAGAAGAGCGAAACATAGTTTGTGACGCTCTGGACGGTCGTTTTTGAGCCGCTTACCGCGATCTGGTAACTGTCCTTATAGGCGTAGTAGGCCATGAAGGACACCACGAGCACGATGGCCGCGATGAAGGAAGCCATAAGGCTGATGAGTTTGGCGCGTATGGTCACTGTCTGCTCCTGTAAGGCGCTGTCGCCGGGGCGTCGTAATGACGTCGGCCCGGCGCGCGGGGGCTGGCACGGACTTGTTCCGGCTCTGATGTCGGGATGAAAAAAATGCGGGAACCGGGCGCCTCCCGGCGGCTCAGGCGCGCCGCGCATTGCGCGGGCCCGTGCCGGGGGGTGTCCCGCAGCATAGGTATATGTACATTATGTACGTTTATGAAACGTATAAGAAAATATGTGTCGTTGCAAGATGAATCTGAAAAATGTACCAATCGTTATCTGTAAATATATCAATCGCGCTGCATATGGTATACATAATTTTCTATATCGCTGAAAGAGAGTCTTGAATTCATCTTTCTGGCTTTCAATCTATCGCACATTTTATGTGTAGTATTCTTTGTGCTGGTATCCTGACAATACTGCGCATATATGTATAGATTTATCTACGGCAATGCGCAGCCGCCGCCCTGATCCACGCCCCTGCGGGTGAAGCGGGCCGCGCGGAGGCGACCCGTCTCAGCGGCTTGCCAGGGAGAGCAGCAGATTCCAGTCGCTGATCTGGACTTTGCGGGCGGTAAAGGAGGAGATCACGCCGTGCTGTTTGAGGCGTTGCAGGGCGCGGGCCAGGGTGGCCCGGTGGATGCCCAGCAGATCGGCCACTTCCTGCTGGGTCATGTGGCAGGGAAAAGCGCTTTGGCTGTTGTTTTTGCGGGCCAGGCTGAGGATGAAGCGGCAGAGGTGGATTTCGTGGCGGCCGGTGCCCATGTCCGCCAGAAAGGTATAGTGGATGAGCATCTTGATGCCCATGGAGCGCAGCAGGTTGGCGATCTGGACCGGGTGCTCGCGGATAAAGGCGGCGTCCTCCAGCAGATTTTCCGGAAAGCGCCAGATTTCGGACTCCGAGGTGCAGACAAAGCGTCCCTCGGGATTGTATCCGGCCAGGGTGCGCGCTTCATTGAACAGGCAGCCTGGTTCGATGCACAAGGTGAGCCGTTCGCGGCCGCAGGAAGAGGTGTAGAAAATGCCCACCGAGCCACGGGACAGGTAGTACATGCCCCTGGTCTTCTGGTGTGGAATAACGGCGTCCTTGGGATAGACGGATCTGACGGCGTAGCGCAGCACGTCCTCCCAGGGCTTGTTGAGGTCGGCCACATGCCCGATGCGGGCCATTTCCCCATCGGTCGAGTCGACGGGCGGGGTCTGAGCGGGGATTGTCATAGACTGCTCCGGAACGGCGGGAGGGGAAAACCCCTCCCGCCGCGTATGGCGCGGCCTGAAGCGTTCGGGTTCTGGGAATGTCCCGTCGCTCCGCGCGGATTCCCCATCGAATCCGCGCCGTGAACCTGTCGCGGGGTGCATTGCCGTCAACTTCCGGTTGCCGGGAAGACCGGCGGCTGACGGCCGGCGGTGTGCCGCGCCGTCAGGCGACAGGTGTAAGCGCGATGCGCTGTTACGATGCCACGCAGGATCGTATTGATGTATTGGCGGCGGGCTTGGGCGCCTGCCCCTTGGGATGATGTGTGCGCACGGTGGTGACTTTGTTCTGGGTGAAGAAGTTCAGGCCGTCCTTGCCCTGAACCTTGTCCGTCCCCAGCAGCGAGCCCTTGATGCCGCCGAAGGGCACATAGGGATGCGGCGCGCAGATGCCCACGTTCACGCCCACCATGCCCACGTCGGCCAGACGGCTGAAGCGCTCGATGTAATAGGCGTTCTGGGTGAAGATGCACGCGCCGTTGCCGAATTCCGAAGCCCGGATCAGGTTGAGGGCGTCGTCCATGTCCGCCACCTTGATGGTGGCTACCAGCGGCCCGAAGACTTCGGTGGTGAACAGGGGGTTGCAGGGAGTCACGTCCCTGATGATGGTGGGCCCCACGAAGAAGCCGTTTTTGTTCTTTTCGGGCAGGACGGGATTGCGCCCATCAAGAATAAGTTCGCAATTGCCGTGGGCAAGGGCGATGTCCACGTACTTGGCGACATTGTCGGCGGCTGCGCGGGAGATCAGCGGTCCCATGTAGACGTCGGGATCAAAGGCGTCGCCCACCTTGACGGTTTTGGAGGCTTCCAGAATGCGCTCCATGACCGTGTCGTAGATTTCGGGCACGGCGGCCACGATGGACCCGGCCAGGCAGCGCTGCCCGGCCGAGCCGTAGCAGGAGTTGAGGAAGTTGTTCACAAAGATGTCCAGATTGGCGTCTTCCATGACCAGAAGCATGTTCTTGGCCCCGCCCAGGAGCATGGAACGCTTGGCCCCCCTGGCGCAGCCCTCGGCCATTTTTTTGGCCGTGGGCGTGGAACCCACCAGGCAGACTCCGGCCATGCGCGGGTCTTCATACCAGGTGCCGGGAATGGAGCGGTCGCCGTGGATCACGTTGACCACGCCCGCGGGCAGGCCGATTTCCTGGAAGAGCTCGCAGATGAGCTGCATAAAGTAGGGCGACTGGGTGGAAGGCTTGAAGATGAAGGTATTGCCCGCCGCGATGGCGTAGGGGATGAACCAGCCGAAGACCAGGGCCGGGAAGTTGAAGGGGGCCACGCCGCCGAACACGCCCAGGGACTGCCGCACGACCTTGACGGAAATGCTGCTTGAGATCTGGTCCAGAATGTCGCCCTGGATCAGGGAAGGCGTGCCGCAGGCGGATTCCAGAATCTCGATGACGCGCTGCACTTCGCCGCGCGCTTCGGAGATGTGCTTGGCCTGGTCCCAGGCAATGCCCTGGGCCAGTTTTTCGTGATTGCGGATCATGGCCTCGCGCAGCTTGAAGATATAGGCCACGCGCTTGGCCACCGGAACTTCGCGCCAGGTCTGGTAGGCCTCCCAGGCCGTGGCGATGGCCGCTTCGCAGGCATCCGCCCCGGACATGGGCACTTCGCCGATCTGCTCGCCGGTGGAGGGGTTGTACAAAGGCTTGACCGGCGTGCCTGCTTCTTCACGCCACTGGCCGTTGATGAAGTTTTTGATCTTGACGTAGGGAAAGTCGGACATGGTCTGCTCCTGTGCCCCTGAGGGCGGTTGCGTGTTGCGCGCGGAGAGGGTGTGCCGCGTCGGGTGTTCTCAGTAAAATTGCTCCAGCAGCTTCTCCAGCACGTCGGCGGTGCCCTTGCGCGGATTGCTGTCCATCAGCCGTTTGTAGGCCGCGCCCAGTTCGGCCACGCCGCGCAGTTCTTCCCGGCGGATGCCGTAATTGGACAGGCCCTGCTTGATGCCCAGGTCGTCCATGAGGCTTACGAAGCCCGCAGCGGCGCTTTTGGCTTTTTCGCGCACCGAGGCCCCGGCCGGGGCGCTGCCCAGGATTTCGGCGATGACCGCGAATTTTTCGGGAGCGGCCAGGGCGTTGAAGCTCATGCCCATGGGCGCGCACACCGCCATCATCAGGCCGTGGGGGATGTGGTGCTCCGAGGGCACGGACATGCCCAGGGCGTGGATGATGCCGTTCTGGGTGTTGGAAAAGCCCATGCCGCTGATGGCCGCGCCGTAGAGCATCTGCTCGCGCGCTTCCATATTGCCGCCGTTGGCGTAGACTTTGCGGATATTGTCGGAGATCATGCGCATGGCCTGGAGGTTCAGGGCGTCCGTGAAGGGCGTAGCGTGCAGGCTCACGTAGGACTCGATGCAGTGCACCAGGGCGTCCAGGCCGGTGATGGCCGTGTAAAAGGGCGGCAGGCCGGCGGTCAGCTCAGGGTCCAGCAGAACCACCTTGGCGTAGAGATAGTCGCTGACCGTGCCCTGCTTGGAATCGGTGATCGGGTCATTGAGCACCGCGTTGGAGGTCATTTCGCTGCCCGTGCCCGCCGTGGTGGGAATCAGGATGGTGGGCATGCAGGCCGAGGGCACCTTGTGCAGGCCGAAATAGCGGCTCATGGGGCCTTCGTGCACGGCCAGCAGGGCCGTGGCCTTGGTGCTGTCCAGGGCGCTGCCCCCGCCCAGGCCCACCAGCAGTTCCACCTTGTTCTGCCTGACCCAGGCGGCGGCCTTTTCAATGGACGCCGGGGTGGGGTCCAGCTCGGCCTGGTCATAGAGCAGGGCTTCCACGCCCGCGCCCTTGAGGGAAGCCATCAGCGGCGTATGGATGCCCGCGTCCACCAAGCCTTTGTCCGTGATCACGGCCACCGTGCGGCAGCCGAGACGCAGAACCTCGTCACCCAGTTTCGCCGCGACGCCCCGGCCGTACACCACCCGCTCAACAGTTTGGAAACTCGAAAACATAGTCTTGCTCTCCTCCTGATACTGAAGTGATCCCGGCGGCAGGCTTTCCACCTTCCGGCGGTTTCCATCATGTTTTTGCTTTTTGGGTCCGTTTTTCTATCGCAAATGCGACACGCGTCTTTTTTTCGGAGAAAAGGTCGGAAACTGGCCATTAGAATAGTTTCAAAAAGAAAGAGGCCCGCCCGGTCAGTTGCCGGGCGGGCCTCTCAGCCACCATAAAAACGGGTCTGCTTGGAGCGGTTTACCTTGGAAAATGACTCCGCTCTAATGGTTATAGGTCTGCAGCTCCAGCACCGGCAGGCTGAAATCCACCAGTATATTGGCAACACCGCCCTTGCCGTCGCCCAGCAGGGTCACTTCCGCTTCACGCGTTTCAGCCGCCACCACCTGCAGGAGTTCGGAGAGATTACGCGCCGTGACTTTTGTTTCGCGGCTTATCTTTCGGGTGTCGAACCAGGCGTAACTCATTCGATTCGGATTTTCCTTTTTATGCAGTTTTTCGATGCGGCCTTGCAGGCCTTGGGGACCATCAACCTTGAGGGCGGCCACGAAGTCAAGACGGACGCCGTCCGCCAGCATGGCCAGCATTTCAAATCCCATATCCCGCAAACTGTTGTTGACCGCCTCCAGTCGTTTGCCGGTATAGGCTTCCACGAGGCTTACGCGCACCAGAGCATCCCGGCGGAATTCCAGGCGCACGCTCCAGGGCAGTCCGGCAAAGTCGGCTTCAGGCAGCAGGACGTCCCCGGCGAAGTCGCCCTTGCCCGGCGCTGCTCCCGGCAGTTTCATGGCCTGCGCCCGTGGCAGGCCGAAGGTGTAGGAAGCGAAAAGCTTGGGCGCGGTCTGCTGCGGGGCGGCGCATTCCGATGCCGTGGCGCAGGTCCGGGCGGCGCTTGGCGCGGCATGGGCGCCCGCTGGCCGGAAGAGCATTCCGGCCAGAAGCAGGCAGCAGAGAATCGGCAGAATGGTGGTAACGCGCATGGGCACTCCGTGCGTTGCGGCGTGCACGGCGGAAATTTTCCACCGCGCACGGTATCTGCTTATTGTTTTAGATAATTGGGCAGCCAGGTCACGATGGCCGGGAACAGAATGATCAGGATAAGCCCCACCAACTGGCAGCCGATATACTGGAACATGCCCTTATAGATGTCATTCAGCGGCCAGTGCGGCAGGCTGCCCTTGATGAAGTAACAGGAAAGGGCCACAGGCGGCGAGAGCCAGGATGTCTGCAGGGTCACGGCCACCACCAGGCAGAACCAGAGCTTGTCGAACTGCATGGCTTCCACCACAGGGATAAGCAGCGGCACCAGAATAAGCACGATAGGCACCCACTCCATGGCCCAGCCCATGAAGAAGATGATGGCCATGATCAGAAACAGCATGAACATGGGGGCGATGTCCATGCCCAGCAGGGCGTTGGAAAGGGCCACGGCACCGCCCAGACGGGAAAAGACGGAACCGAAGAAGTTGCAGGAGGCGATCATGATCAGGATCATGGACGAAAGCAGGATGGTGCTGTGCAGGGCCTTGGCCAGCCCTTTCCAGGTGAACTTGCGGTAGACGATGACCAGAGCCAACGCGCCGAATGCGCCGCAGGCCGAAGCCTCGGTGGGCGTGGCGATGCCGCAGAGGATGCTGCCCAGGGTGGAGAAAATGAGGATGGCCAGGGGCACCGCGCCGATGAGCAGCTCCTTGAGTACGAGAGCCATGCTGGCGGCGCGTTCTTCTTTGGGCAGGGGCGGCCCGTACTGGGGCCAGATGGCGCACTTGATCAGCGAATAGGCGACGTAGATACCGGCCAGCAGAAGGCCGGGCAGGATGGCGGCGGCAAAAAGGTCCGTGATGGGCAGGCCCATGATGGGACCGAGCACCACCAGCATGATGCTGGGCGGAATGAGGATGCCCAGTGTTCCGGCGGCGGCTATGCAGCCCGCGCCCATGCGGATGTCGTAGCCGCTGCGGCGCATGGAGGGTTCGGCCATGATGCAGAGCAGGTTGACCGAAGAGCCCACAATACCCGTGGCCGCGGCAAAAATAGTGCCCGTCAGGCTGATGGCTCCATATAGGGAGCCGGGCAGGCGGGCCAGCAACAGCTGGAATGATCGGAACAGTCTGTCCATGAGCCCCGCGCCTTCCAGGAGATAACCCATGAGCAGAAAGAAGGGGATCGCACCCATGACCGGGTCGCTCATGACCTGCCAGAACTGGATGGTCAGCAAATGGAAGACCAATTTGCCGAAGCCGAGGAAACCGAACAGCAGTCCGCTGAAAATCATGGTGTAGGAAATGGGGAAGCCCGTGCAGAACAGGCCGAACATGGAGATGATGGACAGGACCGCCAGCATTTCATTTGATATATCCATGAGGGTGATCTCCTTCAGATGCCCTGACCGGCGGCTAGTCCTTGGCCTCGCCGAGTTGTTCGCTGTTCCAGAGGTTTTGGCCGGTTTTCCAGCGGTAATAACATTTGATCGCCTCAGAGATGCCCTGCAGCAGGGTCAGCGCCACACATACCGGAATAGCCATTTTGGCGGGCCAGATGACGGGCATCCACGGACTGGTGACGGAAACCTCGTTCTGGATGAAAGACTTCCAGGCATACGCGGTGGCGATATACAAAAAGACCAAATGCGCGGGGAAGAAGAAAATGATGTAGTTGGCCAGGTCCACGGCGGCTTTGGTTCTGACCGACCAGGAATGGTAGAAAAAATCCGTGCGGATGTGGTTGCCGGTCAGCAGGCAGTAGGGGGAGCCGAGCATGAAGTGGATGGCGTAGAGTATCATGGCCATGTCCATGGCCCAGATGGACGGCGCGGTGAAGACGTTGCGCATGATCACTTCGTACATCACGGAAAGCATCATGGGGATGGCCAGCCATGAGGTCAGCTTACCCACGCCGGTGTTGAACCTGTCCACGGCGGCGACGATTCTTTTGGGGCCCGGCGCTACCCGCGCCATGGCCAGTTCAAGCGATTGAGACATTGCGTCCTCCTGAAACAGTCCGGCATGCGCTTTTTCGCGCGGCGTCGGGTCGGGCTGAAGAGCTGACGACGCGTGCCGTCGGGCGCGCGCGGGGGCATGGGCTCCCGCGCGCCGGGCATGCGGTTTACTTGTAGTCGGTGATGATACCTTCATCCATGGCGGTTTTGCCCATCATGTAATACAGGCCGTTGGAGCGCACCTGGAAGGGCACGGTGAGCTTTGCCCAGGCGATCTGGGAGTCGTGCACCTTTTTGAAGAAAGGATCCTTGGTGTACTTGGCTATGACTGTGCGGGCCGCCTTCATGAAAGCGGGATAGTAGTCGGCCGGAGTTTCCTCGATGACCACGCCGTTTTCGCGCACCATCTTTTCCAGGGCCTCGGAGTTGACCTTGATGCCGTTGAGCAGCTGATCGGTGACGCAGGCCTTCATGGCCACGTTGACCACCATCTGGAGGTGTTTGGGCAGCGCTTCGAACCATGTCTTGTTGATATATACGTCGCCGATGGAAATGGCCTGGTGCAGGCCCTGCAGATAATAGTGCTTCCAGATTTCGGGGAAGCCCATCACAATATCTTCGCCGGGAGCGATCCATTCGGCCGCGTCAATGGCGCCGCGCTGGGCGGCGGGAATGATGTCGCCGCCGGCCATGGACACGACGGGCATGCCCATTTCCTTAAAAGCTTCCGCGGGCACGCCTGGAGGGGCGCGGAAGGTCAGCTTGTTGATCTGGGTGTGGGACGTGTATTTTTCATGGAACCAGCCGAAACATTCGGGGCCCATGGGCAATACGGGCCAGGACATCATGTCCAGCTTCAGGATGTCCTGATAATATTCGTTGAGCAGCTTGATGCCGTCGCCTTCGAACATCCAGGAAAGCTGCGCCATCTGGTCAAGGCCGTAGCCCAGACCGCCGATGGGGGCTGAAAAGAGCGTGCCCGCGGGATGCTTGCCCGACGCCCAGTGCGTCCAGCACATGCCGCCGTTGACCAGGCCTTCGCTCACGGCGTCGAATATTTCGAAGTTTTTGACGATTGCGCCGTCGGCATACAGTTCGACCTTGATCTGGCCCTGAGAGAGTTCCTCAATGTTTTTCTTCAGACGCTCCAGCGTCTTGAAGTACATACTTGAGGTCGCCAGAGAGGTCTGGATTTTCAACTCGTAGGTCTTGGCCGATGCCGTGGAAAACCCGCAGGAAACCACCAGAGCCATGGCTAACAATACTAAATACAGCTTCTTCATGACAACTCCTCGTTTATGGGTTGATGGGCTAAATTTATACAGTCTGCTTTGTTCCTCCTTTCGCGGGGCTTACCGCGTTGATCCGGCCTTTTGCATTGTTGTTGAAGAAGAACAGCGTCCTTCCGTGGACTGTTATGATATGCGCCCATTAGGTGCGGTACAAACGAGACAAGGGAATCTTTAACGGTAAAATAGCTTTTCCCGAGTGTGCGCGATATCGCAAATGCGACATTGCAGGATTTTTTTTAGATGGAGGACGTGTAGACCTACGAATTTTCAAGAAATAACTATATATTATAATTAATCATATATAGATATGTATTTCTAGAGCGCTTTCATTGATTGCGGAATGTGGTTTGCCGTTTCACGGGCTATGGCGCGGGTCGCATCCGCGCCGCTGCCGACAAATAATCCCCGCATGGTATAGTGTTTATTGGGGTTGAAGACAGGCAATTGAATGAATGCCTCAATCATCGGATATTCATTCGATTGCCTTGGGGGTGAAGCCAGGGGCATTGCCTCGCTGCCGGAGCGGATATATTCTGTGATACATGGACGGCGCATTGCGCCGTCCGGACGAGACCTTCTATGCGCGGCCTGGCAGACTGCCAAAGCCGCAAGGAAAACACATGCCCTATCTCATCTTCAGCATATCCCGGCGCGCGCCCACGCTTTTTCTGCTGCTCTGGCTGGTTGTTCCGGCCATGGCGGCCGCAGCGGCCGCGTCCGACGAGGCAGCCATGAATACCGGACATCCCATGCCCCCGCTCAGCGAGCGGGAGGCTGACGTTTTGTTGCGCAAGGCCACGGAGGCCCCCTATACGGGCCGTTATCTCAACAATCACGCGGCGGGCACCTATATCTGCCGCCAGTGCGGCATGCCGCTCTACCACTCCGAGGACAAATTTGAATCCGGCTGCGGCTGGCCCAGTTTTGACGACGCCGTGCCCGGCGCGGTGCGCCGCGTGCCCGATGCCGACGGGCAGCGGGTGGAAATTCTCTGCGCGCATTGCGGCGGGCATCTGGGGCATGTTTTTGAAGGCGAAGGCTTCACGGACAAGAATACCCGCCATTGCGTCAATTCCCTGTCCATGAGTTTCGCGCCCGCGGGCAGCGAGGAGGAAAAGGTGGCCTTTGCCCGCGCCAAGGCCGTTGCGGCCTGCACGGGCACGGCCATTGTGGCCGGGGGGTGCTTCTGGGGGGTAGAGGATGCCTTCCACAAACTGCCCGGCGTCTGTGAGGCGGTTTCCGGCTATACGGGCGGACATGTCCCGGCGCCCGGCTATGAGGACGTCAGCCGGGGCGACACCGGGCACGCCGAGGCCGTGCGGGTGACCTTCGACCCGTCGAAAGTCACCTATGAGCAGGTTCTGCGCCGTTTTTTCGAGATCCACGATCCCACCCAGCTCAACCGCCAGGGTCCGGATGTGGGCGAGCAATACCGCTCGGCGGTCTTTTATCTGGATGAGGAACAGAAGGCCGTGGCCGAAAAGCTCATGGCCCGGCTCAGGGAGCTGGGCTACAAGGTGGTGACGCAATTACGCCCGGCCGGGGCTTTTTATGAGGCGGAAGCCTACCATCAGCGCTTCGCGGAGCGCACCGGCCGTGGAGCCTGCCATCTGGCGGTGCCGCGTTTCGAGCGCCGTGCCGACGGCAGTCCGGTGGAATAGCTGAAACATTGAAGCCCTCGCGATCCGTCATCGCGAGGGCTTTTTGTATGGAGAAAACCCCCCGCTAGGCGGGGGGTTTTCTCCATACAAAAAGCGAGGCCTTCTTCCGGGGAAGAAGGCCTCTTTGATCATCCGCAACAGCGGATTACGGCGTTTCGTTTACTTGTAGGAAGGGATGGGGGTCTGAACCATCTTCAGGAACTTGTTGGTGGCGTACTTGCCGTCGTGAACCTTCTTGGCTTCCTCGGGGGTGATGCGGCCCACAGTGGTGAAGAATTCGGCGATTTCGCCCTGCCACTTCTGAGCCGGGCTCTGGCCCTTGGAGTCGTCAAACATGACCAGCTGTTCTTCCAGGTTGTACACGGGGTGCTTCTGGATGTCCTTCAGGGCCAGCTCCTTGGCATAGTCCTTGCCGGCCCATTCCAGGAAGAAACGACGGTATTCGGGCACCAGGCTCTCGGCGCTTTCCTTCTGGAGCATGTTCACGGCGCGCAGGTAAATGCCCAGGAATTTGGCGGTGATCTCAGGATGGGCATTGGCATACTTGGCATCGGCGATCAGCACGATGGGGTTGCCCTTTTTGCACATCTTGAGGTCGGCGGCCAGCACGCCGCCCTTGTCCATGGCCAGGAAGAGGTGCGGCGCCCACAGGGCCACGCCGTCGCCGATGTTGTTTTCAAACGCGCCCACGGCCTGGGCCTGGTCCATGTTCTTGATGACCACGTCGCTGTCCTTGAGGCCCAGCACGTTCAGCCAGGAGGAAAGGGCGTAGTGGGCGGAGCTCACGGTGGTGACCAGGAAGGTCTTGCCCTTCACGGTCTCGGGGCTGCCCAGCACGTCGGGGTAGTCTTTGTTCCAGCCCTTGACTTTGGAGATGGGGCTGTCCTTGCGGACAACCACGCCGTTGGTCATGGATTCATCGTTGCCGTTGGCAATGATGATGGTGTCGTAACGCAGGTTGCCCAGCATGGCGGGCACGGCGCCCATGCCCGCGAAGACCCATTCGCCGGAAGGCAGAGCGTTCAGAATGTCGGCGCCGGAGTTGAAGTATTTGATTTCAACGTCCAGGCCGGCTTCTTTATCCCAGCCTTTTTCCTTGGCATACCACATCAGGAAGGTTTCGTGCTCGTCCATCCACGCGGTGGGCACTTTCACCAGTTTCCCGGCGGCCATGGCGGCGCCGGAGATGCTCAGAACAAACACGGCGGCCATTGCCAGGGCAATCCATTTTTTCAACATACTCGTCCTCCAGAATAACGGTTAATCCGGGTGGTCGCGCTTGCGCGCGTTCCGTACAGTCCGGACGCGGGCCGTCTACGGCTACGGCTATAACCCTTTACCCATGTTATGTAGCAGCTCCGAAGAGCTTCCGTCCGTAAGGCGTGCTGTTTTCTGGTCGGGCCGGGGCGCGTTTTCGCTTTCGCCGTCCGCCGGGACATGCCCCAGAGCCTGTTCCGCGGCGACCTGCCTCTGTCTGGTTATGGCTAAAGCATAGCAGGTGCGCAGGCGGTAGGCAAGATATTGCAGCAGGCAGCCGGCTCCGGCCAGAAGCAGGCTCACAATCCAGTGGGTTCCGGCCAGCCACGCGCCGAAAGCCGCCAGGCAGAGCAGCAGGCCGCCCAGGAACATGCCCCACCCCAGCAGCAGCGGCGCGGAAAAGCGCTGCAACAACCGCCGGGGCAGCAGATTATAGGCTACGACCGCCAGGGCCGCGACCATCCCCATGGCCAGCGTCTTACCGGAGATGGCCAGGGTGCCAAAATTCCCATGGGTCGCCAAAAGAAATACCCCGGCCGAAGCGCAGACCACCGCCAGCACCTCTATCCGGCCCGGCCAGCGCCGCTCCAGGCAGCAGACCACCAGCAGCAGCATTGCCGGTGCGGCGTATTGCAGTACCGTCGCCGTCCCGGCATTGGAGAGCTCGATCGTCGCAAAATAAGCGTATTGGCACATAGCCATGCCGAAGATCGCATAAAGCAGCAGCTGCAGCGCGTCCCGCCCCGACCTCCACGGGCCCAGCAGCTGCTTCGGGCTGCGGACCAAATGCCAGCCCAGCAGAAGCGCCCCGGCCAGCGTCATCCGCCAAGGCACCAGGAAATTCGAAGTCACATGCTCCGTCCGGAACAAATACTGGGCGCACGCGCCGCACAGCCCCCAAAAGCAGCCGCCCAGCAGCGTCAGCGTGACGCCGGTCATGGTCTGTTTGCGTTTCATCTCTCAAAATCCCGCCTTTCCGACTTCTTATGATACCAGAGCCGGGCGGGAAAAGCAATCTGAAAACTGGTGCAAAATTTTTCAGGAACGCTGGACAAGCCGCCCTCCAGCCTGCTATAATAAGCCTATCTAAATTTCCGGCCAAGGAGGGCTCCCCACATGAAATGTCCGTATTGCGGCGACCAGGACAGCAAGGTCATCGACTCCCGTCATTCCGAGGACGGCGCCAGCATCCGCAGAAGGCGCGAATGCCTGGCCTGTCAGAAACGCTTCACGACCTATGAGACGGTAGAGAGCCTGCCGATCATCGTTGTCAAAAAAGACGGCAGCCGGCAATCCTTTGACCGGACAAAGATCCTCAACGGCATGGTCCGCGCCTGTGAAAAGCGCCCGGTCTCCATGGCGGAAATGGAAGCCGCTGTCACGGACATTGAGCAGGTCATGCAGAATTCCCTGGAGCGGGAGATCAGCTCCTCTGAGATCGGTGAGCTGGTCATGGAGCGGCTGAAGCCCCTCGACGAGGTCGCCTATGTCCGCTTCGCCTCCGTTTACCGGCAGTTTAAGGACATCAACAGCTTTATGCAGGAGCTGAATAAAATTCTCGAAGAGCGCTGAAGCTTTTCTGGCAAGCACAAAACCTCCGCACGGGATGCCCGTACGGAGGTTTTTTCGTGTTTCATGCAAGGAGTTCACGTCAGGTGCGCACCGGTCAGCCGTCGTAGTGGTTGCCGATATCGTCACCCAAATCGCAGGTATAAATTAGTGCGACGGAATCGCCGGGCGAGAGCTTATAAACGCCCATGCCAACACTGGGGAACGAACCGTTGACAGCAAATTCCCAGCCGGAGAGCTTTCCGCAGTCGAATTCATAGATATTGCAAAGCCCTGCCAGGTACGCCGAGGAGCCGCTGCCCTCAAAATCATAGTGCATTTTACGGCTCTTCAGTTCCCGCTTGAGCATGGTGAAGACGGTGTCGCCCTCTTCGTATTGCACTTCCGTCTTGGCAAGCAGGATACCATCCGACGGAATCAGCCCTTCCTTGCCCCGTTCCAGCTTATCCATATTATCCAGAATCGTCGAGCAATCAATGCTGATGGTGCAGGTCTGCGCCTGCGGCTCCTGGGCGTCAGGCTGCTGGGTGTTCCCAGCCGGTTCTGCCTGCACAGGCTTTGCCGTATCGTCACCTGCCGGCTGCTGGGCCGTGTCTTCACTGCCGGCAGCATCATCCGCATCTGACGCGCCGCCTGTCACCGTACCTGCTTCCCCGTCCTTGTCGGCGCCGTCATCATTCTCCGCTTCCTGTTTCTGCTGGGCCTGCGTGCTCTCCGGCTCCGTTGCCGGACTTCCTACAGTATCACTGCAAGCAGTCAGAAAGCAACTCAGAGTAAGCAGCAGCACCAGGCAAAGTGCCGTCCATTTGTAATGCTTCATCTGTCTCATCATCCTTTATCGCTCTGTTTGTTTATTTGAAATAGGTGCCGAGAAGCTCATTCTCCCAGGCATCGCCAATGCTCCGGTCAAAGCGCATCAGCACGCTGGCCACTTGGGCGCGGGTCGCGCTGCCCTTGGGGTCCAGCTTACCGCCGCTGCCGACCAGCAGACCTTCTGCCGTGGCCCAGGCCAAAGCTTCTTTACTCCAGGAAGATATCTGGCTGTAATCGCTCCAGCCCTGCAGATTCTCCGACGCGGAGACATCCCCGCCCAGCGCCAGCTTCTGATAGCGGTAAAGATAGCACGCCAACTGCTCCCGGGTGACTTTTTCCTCCGGGCAGAATTTGCCGCCGCCCATACCGGCTGCAACCTCCAGCTCCGTCGCCCAGGCGATGGGCTCAGCGTAGTACATCTTGGCGTTAACATCCGAATAATACGCCGTGACATTCTGCTGCGCCGCCGGACGGCCCATCATTCTCCACAGGATCGTCACGAGCATGCCGCGGGTTAGCGGGACATTGGGGCCAAAGGTCGTCTCCGTTGTGCCGACCAGCAGGCCCGCCTGGTTCGTATAACGAACCGCCTCAAAATACCAGGTGTTGAAAGCCACGTCCGTGAAGGGGAATTCGCCGTAGCCGTTGGTCATATCGTAAATGCCGCTCATCCCG
>ERZ857998.1798-NODE-1798-length-22607-cov-4.251907_pt1 | contig 22607 bp, 20 predicted proteins | sample MGYA00519954_ERZ857998 | MGnify/ENA primary metagenome ERZ857998 (study PRJEB31778, sample SAMEA3449424) | human gut metagenome | biome: human gut; feature: human-associated habitat; material: faeces | place: United Kingdom | collected 2010/2012 ...
CTTTATAGTGTTTTACCGTAAAAAATAGACCAGTCATCAAACCGGTCTATGTATTAATCTCTTTTCCCTTTGTATCATTATTTCTTTAATTTCTCTAACACATTTAACAGATCATCCCATTTTTCAGGCAACCTATTTACACCATTTAAACATTCTTGCCCATCATCTTTGTATCTAACATCAATATACCATGCAATAAATTCGCCTTCTCGTACTGTTATAATATTCCCCACGTCTTCAAGGATTTCTGTGTCCTGCAATGCTCTTAGAAATCCCTTTAATTTCTCTGAATCATATTCAACAAAACAACCATCTTCATCTGATACTTCACAAATAAGCTTCCCCCTACCTGTTTGTTCTGCACATGAAAGCGTGACCCTTGTGACATTTTTTTCTTTATCCATGATTTTTATATCAAGGTATTCTACATCTTCTTCCATCAAATATTCGCCAGCCATAGCCCCAACACTAAACGAATGATTCAAACCATCTTGATATTTAAAAAGACTGTTTTTTCTTAGTCCTAGTATTAACCTGATATGCTCGTCCATATTATTTGCTGCATTACTGTCGATTATCTTTTCAAATTTTGCTTCTTTAGTGTGTTTTCCATATCTGCCATGCAAAAATTCATCTAAAAGTGCAGGCTCGTATTTTTCTTTCCCATATTCTTCTATACATTTGTCCAAATTATTTAGACCTACTAAATACCCATTTTCAAAAGAAAGTTCATATGCATAATCCTCTTCGACAAAATTAGCATAGTAATCGCAAAAGTGCCCTGAGTTTTTTCTTCGATCATTGATAGTCTTTCCTATAATGCATGTTCCTGTATATGAAAGTTCCTTTTGCTGAGAATATGCAATGATTCTATGCTTCATATCTTCATCATTCAAAAATTCATGTAATACACCATACAAACTGCGATTTTCCAGGAAATAAGTTACATAATATCCTTTCCAATTTGCAGTACATACACCTTCATGATCAAAATCTATAGGTATTGTAAAAACGGTCTGATCCAGCAAGTGTTTATCAGATTCAGAATCAATCAAAAAATACCTTGTTCCATTAAAATAGAATTCAGTTCTTATCTGAGCTGTCATTGCATAATTCCTCCTCAATAGCATCTTCTCTTAAATCAAATTATATATTATCTAATGTCAGCATTAAACATATTTCTGTCTGCGATATGCAAGGTGAGCAAACACTTCCCTTCCTATGTACCCGGCAGCATTCCTGCTGCCTGTTTTTTATCCTGTGATCAGGTTCAGTATCTCCTTCGCAAATGTTATGATCACGCCTCCTGCCAGGGTCAGAAAACCATTGGCACGCTGCGATGGATCATGGGATTTCAGTGAAAGACCTATCTGCACTATGCCGAATCCCAGAAGTATCAGTCCGATGGCTCGGATCAGCGCGAATATGAATGTCGAAAGATTGTTGATCACAGCAAGCGGATCACTTGCGGCATACGCAATGTCTGCTCCCACTGTGAAGATCAGCACCAGCAGTATATACACTACCATGGTGATCCTTATCAGTATCCTGTCTGTTTCTTTTTCTTCGTTTTGTTTCATTACCTCTCCTCCTCATTGTCATAAAGTTTCTGCAGTTCCTCTTCTGAAAGAAGCTCATACTCTGTCTGCCCTGTTTCTGTCATCATCTCTTCCTCAGGCTCTCCATAAAAAAGCTCGATGGCAGCTACCGCATCCCGATCCTGTCCGTGCAGATACGGCTTTGCATCACCGTCAACTGTGTCCTTTACGAATGGATGCTTCAGGATATCGAATTTCAGATCCTTCACAGGTCTTTCCCCTCTGATGAAAAGAAGTGCGTACCTGTTATCCAGCATACGCACTTCATCCGGTGTCATGAGTTCTCTTCCTGCAGTCTGATAGTTCGTCGAATAGCTCCCGCTGCGCCCGGAACTTTTACCGTATGTGTTCGTGTCTATGGTCGCTTTTCCCAAAAGCTCCGAGACATACTTGTGAGTCGACTGTTCGTTCCCGCCAAGATACAGGAATCCATCGCAATTTCCCACGATGCTCTCCCACTGTTTTTCGAACAGTGCCTTGAGCTGAGCCATGTTCTGCAGGATGATGCTCACAGACACACCCCTCGATCTCATCACCGACAGGATCTTGTCGAAGTCGTCAGGCAGACTGACATTCGAAAACTCGTCCATGCAAAAGTGGACATGCACCGGAAGACTTCCTCCGTATTTCCTGTCCGCCGTGTAGAAAAGCTGCTGGAAGAGCTGCGTGTAAAGTATCGAGACAAGAAAGTTGAATGACGTATCATTGTCCGGGATCAGTGCAAACAGTGCGACTTTTTTTTCTCCCATGCTGGAAAGATCAAGCTCGTCAGTAGCCGTCAGCATCGCCATGCTTTCAAGGTTGAATTTTTCGAGCCTTGCTGCAAGCGTGATCTGTATGCTCTTCAGCGTCTTTGCAGAGCCCGAATGATATGCCTTGTAATACTTCACCGCAATATGATCAGGCTGCCTCATCTCAAGATCGTAAAAGAGGCTGTCAAGAGGGCTGTAATAGCTCTCGTCCTCTTCGCTCACATCGCCTGCCCGAAGCATTTCCATGACCATTGGAAAGTTCTGTTCCTCCTCCGGTGCCTCATACTTCAGATAGAAGATCAGTGCCAGAAGCAGCATGGATGCGGCCGTGTCCCAGAAAGGATCGCTGCTCTGCGAGCCCTTGGGCGTCGTGCTTTTGAACATGTTCGTCACAAGCTTCTGCACATCATTATCGCTTGTGATATAGCGGAAGGGATTATAGCAGTGGCTCTTCTCCATATTGATGAGATCCAGCACCCGTACTTCGTAGCCCTTTTTCTCAAGAAGACCCCCTGTATCCCTTATGATCTCGCCCTTAGGATCAAGCACAACAAAAGAAGTATTCGCCTGCATGATGTTAGGTTTGCAGTAGAACCTCGTTTTTCCTGCACCCGAGCCTCCACATACAAGCACATTGAGGTTTCTTCTGTGCTTCCTTCCATCTATCCCGATCCGTACGTGCTGCGTCAGGAGCTTGTTCGCAGTGTCCGGTCTCTGATGGTATTTCCGATCGACTGCGGACGGATCGCCCCACTCGGCAGAGCCGTGCTCTTCACCTTTTCGATAGTTACGTCTGCTTGTATGATAGATACAGATACTCATGATATATACGGCAAGAAAAAGAGCAGCTGTCTTCAGGCTGCCCTCGCATATCCGTATATCAAAAGGATCCTTCAGGATCTTATCGCTGTTTATCAGGACTTCAGCAAGACCTTGTTCTGCAAATGGCGCGACCAGAAGCGCCAGCCAGATCACCGGGATGCAGCCAAGCAAGGTGATGATGATCACTTCTTTTCTGCCATTACCGCTCTTCATGATGACCTCTTTCTCTGCCTGCTTTCCTCTGCACCCTGATGGATTCATCCGCACGATCAGCGATACTTGTGAAAGTCTTTCTGATCTCTGAAAGCTCTGCTTTTATCTCTTTGATCTCTATCTGAGCTGCTACCCCCGGCATCTTCACTCTGATCCTTTCCGGATTTATCCCGTATTTCACGCAGAGCATGAACGCTGTTGCCTCTGCCTTGGATCTCAGCTCCTCTTGACTGCTACCCTGCTTTGCAAGCTGAGCTTCTGCTATCGAGGCTGCTGCTGCACGAAAGAAATCATCCGGATCCAGCATTCTCCTTATATAGATCTTTTGTTTTTCCTGATCAAAGACTGCATCCTTTCCGTGATCAAGAGTATCTGCTGCTTCTGACTCTACCGGACTTGCCTCCAGTAAAGCTCTTAAAATCCCTCTGCTGCTCACACCTGAAAAAAACGGGGCTGGGCTCTGCTTCAGATCTGTCTGCGATATATCAAAAAGCTTCTTTATGCGAAAGCCCTTTACCGTGTTTCCGTCCGCCTTTGTATAACTGTACGGTTCCAGTATCGAGATACTTTTTTCTCCTCTTTTAACAGATGCTCCGTCCCGTTTCCATCCTTCAAATGTTTTGAGTTTCTGTGCATCCGGAAACTGATGCAGCAAAAGGATCGCATTCGTCACCGTGTATCTGTTGAATCTTGCCTGGACCCTCAGATATCCTGAAAACTTTTCCGGATTTTCTGCGATCATCAGTGTCTCTTCATTCACAGCATCATAAAGCGCTTCCAGCTCTGCCCTCTTTTTTTCTTTGAATTTTTCCCTGTCAAACTCTTTCTCCATATCTTTCTACCTTTCCTTCGTTTTCATTTTCTTTTTCCCGGTCTGCAAAAGACTTTTCTCCGGATCTTTTCTGCGTTTGTTCTGCACTTTGTATTCTGCCAGCTTATCTCTTACCGACGGTTTCTTTCCGACATCTTTAGTACCCGCCTCCGATAGGTCTGCATGCCCTGAGTTTTGCAGAGACGGACGGCTTTTTCCCGCCTCCGCACGGCCGGGGTTTTGAGACTGCTTCTCCTTTCCCGCATCTTTCAGCACTTCCTCTATAAGATCCTCTGCCGGTGATCTTCCGCTCTGTTTTTTTCGGTCATCTCTGATCTTGCTCACAGCAGACCCCCTCTCCACTTTCGAAAGCCCGAACCTGTCTACGATCCGCTGTATCTTTGCAGCATCTTCTGCTCTTGCTATGATGTCAGCTGCTCCATTGCCGCTGCGATCTCCTTTATCTTTCAATACACAGTAAAGCACTCCATACCGTTTTGCCTCCCGTGCGAATTTTTCAAGATCTTTGTTCTGCACAGAAAATACTTTCAGCTCCTTGCCCGACCTGATCATGGAGGAAAGTCTCGCCTTTCCCTTTGTCTTGTGCTCTTCTCTCAGCACTGCCATAAGGATGAGTGCGATGTTCTTCGCACTCTCTCCGCTGACTTTCACAGCGACTTCCATGCCTTCAAGTGAAAGTCTCACGATCTGTTCTGCCGCATCTCCTCCCTGTGTCATCTTCCTCGTTCCTCCTTTCTCTGTTCCTGCTCTTTGTCTATCTTTTCAATGTTTTCCTTCAGCTTATCCGACCTTTCCCGGATATCCTCTGAAAGCTTTATCTCCTCTCGCAAAGCTTTTAGCTTCTCTGTAAGCTCCGTTATCTCTTTCTTTATTTCCGCCCTGCTTTCTTCCGGCATGACTCTTCTTGCGACCTTCCTCAGTTCGTCACGTCTTGCTGAAAAGTTTTCGTACTCTGCATTTTTATCTGAAAGAAAAGAGGCAAGATCTTCTCTCGTCTCGATCTGATATGTTCCCAGAAGTCTTGCCTGCTTTGAATACTGCTCGCATCTTAAAAGATCGTCTTTCAAAAGATAGTGGACTCTGCTCCATCGTTTCCTGTACTTTGGAAGATATCTAAGCTCATAACAGTATCTGAGATAAAGCCCTCTAAGGCCGCCTACTTTCCTCAGTCTGTCTTTTTGCGTCATCAGAAGATACTGCCTCGGCCTTATGCTTTTTCTCTGGAATGGCTCCATCCGTATCGCTTGCCTTTCTTCTGAAAGTCTTGCAAGTATCCTTTCGTTCGTATACTCTTCTCCAAGCCTTGCAAGGCGTATGGGTTTTTCCCATCCTTTCGGGATCACCGTCCAGTATTTGCGGTTTGCCTGAAAGCGCGCTGTATAACCTAAAGACTTCAGGTTCATTGCAAGCTCATGGAGATTAGAGCTTTTTGCTATCGCCTCATCCACCGCCTGCCTCGTCACATTGTATCTCGTAGGCATACCGGCCATGTCCATACGGTGCAGGTTAGACGGATCCTTTCTGCTTTCCGGATCTTCTATCATAGAAAGCCCGTGCTCCCTGCAGATGCGATCCGATGTTTCCCTCATCTTCCTGTACGCCTCCCTGCAGTCATGATATTTTTTCCCGTCCTTAAAGGATACGGAATTGAAAAGCAGGTGGTTATGGATGCAGTCCGTATTCACGTGAGTCGATACGATCACCTGAAAACGGCCCGCCCAGAGCTGTTCTGCAAGCTCCACTCCTATCCTGTGCGCTTCCTGCGCACTGACTTCTCCCGGTGCAAAGCTCTGGTATCCGTGATAGGCTATGATGCCACTGGTCTTCGAGAACTGTTTCTTCACATTCTGAAACTGTCTCTTCGCACAGGTGGCGTTGCAGTTCATAGCTGTGACGAAATATTTCTGTTCTCCGTCATCATAGCCTGCGTTATACGTCTTATCCGGATCTGTCACATAGTCGATCACATGATCCAGCCTGCTCTTCACATCCCATATCTTAGTGACTGCCATCAGATGCTCCTTTTCACCGGAGCAAGGACCGCTTCCTCAAGATCTGCCTGCAGCAAGTGAAGACGCCTTACCTCTTCCTCATACTTCATCTCGTCGATATATCCGAGACTATGTGCCTTGGCTGCGATCTGGTTCAGTGAATTCCCTACAGCAGAAAGCTGTCTTGCAAGTTCATAAAAGCTTTCATCCGGCTGCTGCCTTGGCTCATATCCGCTGATGAGCATCCTCACAAGCCCTGCCTCCGAAAGACACGCTTTCTTTGCTTTCTTCTGAAGCTCACGAGCTTCGGTGCGATTCAGCCATACCTGTTTCTTTATCGTTCTTTTCATCATTTTCTCTCCTGTTCTTTTCAAGGGTCTTAGGGTCTTCCCTAACGAGAAGCATTTTTATCCGCAGGAGTAAAAATGCAGTGCTCGCTAAGACGATGCACCTACCGCTCCCTGATATCGTTCTTCTGATTTTTCGTATCCAGCTTCACTGCCTTGATGCCTTCAGCCGTCATGAAAAACCGCTCCGGTGCTTTGAACTTTTCCATATATTTTTTCTTCATATCCTCAGGAAGCGGCTTGAATTCTTCACTGTCTGCCGGTGCATGACAGATGAAAAAGCTGCCGCATATCACTTCCTGTATGTGCCCGTCCTGATCGTAGATCGCACGATTTGGGGCAAGTCCCATCATCTTTCCCTCTTCATTACATACGATCGCTGCATCATCTTCGAACGGCATATATTCTTCTATATATCCGTCTACAAGTTCCTGCATCGACTCAAGATCATTATCTATTTCTATCAACTGTGGCTCCCTCATAGGCTGTACCCAGATGACTTCGAGCTTTTTATCATCGTTCATATCTGTCCGTCCTTTCTTTCTTCATCGCCTGTTCTTTTCCGCATATCATGCACAGATGATCGTTCATATCCTTGCCTGATGCGGGCGGTTCATCATAGACCTCTACTATATCTTTAAGGCTTTCTGCAAGACCCTTTGCAGCTCTTCTTCCCGCAATGTCGTTATCAAGATGGAGGAATATCCTGCTTATTTTTGGGTTCTCTGAAAGTGTCCTTGCCAATGCTGCAGGCACCTTCACCGCGCCGTCAGCCTTTCCTGAATACACTCCCGCAAGAGACATGAGGTTTTCTTTTTCCCAGTCTCCCTCCGCTCTTTTCACCAGCGTCGCATATGAGAGAAGGTCTATTGCACTTTCAAAGACGTGGAGATCTCTGCTCTCCAGGTTTTCTATCCGGAATGAAAAATGCTTGTCACTTCCCGCCGCATCGCCAAGAGATCTTATTTTTCCGGTAGACCGGTACGATGCATACCGCGGTATGTTTTCACTGTCATATCCCACAAAGATCACATTGTGATAGGGAAGCGATTCATAGATATATCCTTTTTTCACGCAGTAGTCTATGATCTCGCGGTCTATGCACCGGCCGAGAAGATAGGATGTGACTTTTCGTTCATCACTGTTTTTCTGCGGGAGAAGAAGCTTTCGTTCTTCTTTTTTCGGGCAAGAAAAAACAGGAGCATCACATCTGACCTCCTGTCCGTTTATCGCTCTTACCGCCTCTATGAATCCGTAATTTTTCACCTTTATGAGATAATCCAGTGCACTCCATCCTCCGATCCCTTGCGAAAACCACATCCATGCTCCGTTGCTGATCTTCAGACTGTCGTGGCTTCTCGTACAGTATGTGCTGCCGCTGACATACACAAGCTCTGCGGGATCGCATGCCTGAAGATAGGAAAGAAGATCCACAGATCTTGCCTTTTCGATCTCCTCAGGGCTCACGCCTCCTGGTTTTTTCTTCATCGCTCCATTTCCTTTTCTGGTCTTGCTGCTGTATGTTTTGGCTCTTTGGGGCTGCGGTCTCTTTCATCCAGCATCTGTCTGACTCTTCCCATCTCCTTTTCAGAAAGGGTGATGCCTCTGCTCATCCTCTCATGATCTGGATCCCAGTCACGGATATCATACTTCGGTGCATTACCGTTCCACGAAACAAGGTTGAGCTCTTTTTTCCATCCCGTATGATATACACAGAGGACGCCTATATGCTCTTTGATCTCAAACGTGATCTGCTCTTTCTCATAGTCCATCTTTTCTAACTCCTTTCACATTGTCGTTTCAACAATTCCAATCTTGCTTACGTTATCTTTCCTGCTCTTTTTCGGCTTTGAATCTGTTGTAGTTCTTTACGACATCGCCATCAAACAGACCTTCTCTGCTGAAGCTGAAGCTCCTTCCGCTGCCGCATCCTACCACCAGATGATCCACCATCCTGATTTCAAGAAGTTCCCCTGCTTCTTTGAGGCGCTGCGTCGTTACAGCATCTATTCTTGATGGGGTCGGGTTTCCTGACGGGTGACAATGAAACGCTAGAAAGCCTGCAGCATTTGACAGGATGCTGCTTTTGAAAACCTCTCTCGGACTCACAAGTGCCTGATCGATCGTTCCGATACTTACAATGTTCATGCTGATAGGCTTTCCATCACTTGCTACATTCAGGATGCAGAATACCTCTCTGTCAAATTGCGAAAGCATATCCTTTATAAGTTGAGTTGCATCCTCTGACGTTCTGACCGGAGTCTCACTGATCATCGAAGGCTCCTTTACGAGCCTGACATTCACGACCTCCAGCTCACTGTATTCTCCCTTATTTTTCATATCCTCTGTCACTGCTTCTTTCCTCCTCGCTACTAAGATTTACTGATATAACGACTCCATCTTTAAGCTCCCGGATGATAAATTCCCGAAGATCATCAGATGTTTTGACTGTTATCATTGCCATGCTCCCACCTCCTTTCCGGCAATAAAAAACCGGGAAGTTCCGTATCAGAACCTCTCGGTCATGTACGAGAGAGCCTTGCCCTCTCTATCGCTGCAGTTCCCGTTCCTTTTTTTCAGGAAGTTTCTGTTCCGGCTCTTCCTCTACGATCTCTGGAGCGGCTTTATCCATATTAAGCATCGCATCGAGCTCTGCAAGTCTTCGCTCTTTTTCTGCAAGTTCATTTTCATGCTCAAAGCTTTTTTCCACTTCTACTTTTGCATTTTCGTACTGCTTCAGGATGTTTTCGTATTTATCGCATGCTTCGTTTTTCCTCTTTTCTATCCCTAAGAAAAGGTTCTCTATCCTCGATATGTTTCCTCTGGCGTCGGTCCCAAGAGGCGTTCTGTACCTCATCTGATGCTTTGCTTCTACTGCATATTCTTTCGAGAAGGTATCAAAAGAAAGTCTTATTTCAAAGCCCCTGTAGCTTCCGATCTTGACAGGCTCCGGGCTTTTCATTTCTTTGCAGCAGGAAAGCAGCGCCTCTCCTGCATCAGTCTTTTCTGTATATGATCTACCCTTGATCTCCATCATAAAGTTCTCTTCCGGATATTCCTGATCCTGATCTTTCAGATATGATATATCTTCTTCATATCCTGCGATCCGCTCTTCATGACTCTTTATTTCCGCAGGAAAATATTTGACTATCCGGTCCTGCAGCGCATACTTTTCGCTTAAGAAATTCTGCTTTAAAAGCCTCAGCCTTGCCACCTGTATATCAAGATCCATCTTTTCTTTTATATGGGGATTCCCTGTGGCAAGCATCTTGATCTCCGCATAGGAAAGTGATGCTTCATCGATATCTTCCGCGGTCCTCACCGGCGATTTACTTGTCATGATCTGGGATATGAATTTCTGTTTGTTCTCCACCAGCTGGTAAAGATAGGCGTCGAAAGTCTCCTCCGTAACATATCTGTAGATATCCACCTCTTTGTTTTCATTCCCCTGACGCACGATCCTTCCTGCTCTCTGCTCAAGATCCGACGGTCTCCACGGGCAGTCAAGATCATGGAGTGCGATGAGCCTTTTCTGCACATTGGTCCCGGCACCCATCTTCTGTGTGGAGCCTATGAGCACCCTGACCTCACCGGCCCTTACCCTGGAAAACAGGGCCTTTTTCTTTACATCAGAATCCGCCTCGTGTATGAACCGTATCTCTTCTGCAGGTATCCCCTTTGCGATGAGTTTCATCCTGATATCATCATATACATTGAATGAGCCGTCGTTTTTCGGCGTCGAGATATCGCAGAAAACGAGCTGCGCTGATTTTTTTTCTCTGCTTTCCTCCCATATCCTGCAGATATTGCTGATGCAGGCATTCACCTTGCTGCCTTCATGATCCGGGAGGTTTTCACTTATCAGCCTCTGATCCATGGCAAGTTTCCTTCCGTCACTTGTTATCTTCAGCATATTGTCCTGTGACGCATCCACCATCCCGTTTCTCACTCTGTCCGCCCTTAAGGAAAGATCCTCCACTATTTTCTTCTGAAACTCCGACGGCTTCACCGATACATTGTGATAACGAGCCTCCGGCACAGGAAGGTTAAGCATATCAGAGGTCTTGATATCTGCGACTTCCTTGAACATGTTCATCAGCTCCGGCAGATTATAGAACCTTGAGAACCTCGTTTTCGTCCTGTATCCCGTCCCCTCCGGTGCCAGTTCCACCGCTGTCACGGTCTCACCGAAAGTCGATGCCCATGCATCGAAGTGCTGCAGATCATACCTGCAGAGAGTGTCGTACTGCAGGTATCTCTGCACCGTGTAAAGCTCTGTCATCGAGTTGCTTATGGGCGTTCCTGTGGCGAACACGATCCCTTTTCCCCCTGTGATCTCATCAAGATATCTGCATTTCATGAAAAGGTCTGAGCTTTTCTGCGCTTCCGTCTGGGCAATACCGCCAACGTTCCTCATCTTCGTATAAAGGAAGAGGTTCTTGTAAAAATGGCTCTCGTCGATGAAAAGCCTGTCCACTCCAAGCTCTTCAAAGCAGATCACATCGTCTTTCCTGCTGCGGTCACTGAGTTTTTCGAGTTTTATCCTGAGCTGCTTTTTGCTCTTTTCCATCGCCTTTATGGAAAACCTCTCGCCTCTGTTTCGTTTCAGTTCTGCGATCCCTTCCGTGATCTCATCGATCTGTCTTTTCAGCATCTCCTGCTGCCTTTCGATGCTTATGGGGATCTTCTCGAACTGCGAATGCCCGATTATCACTGCATCGTACTGGCCTGTAGCGATCCTTGCACAGAACTTCTTCCTGTTTTTCGTTTGAAAATCCTTCTTCGTCGCAACGAGTATATTTGCTGCCGGGTAAAGCTGCAGAAACTCCGCCGCCCACTGCTCCGTCAGGTGGTTCGGCACTACGAACATCGCCTTGCTGCAAAGGCCGAGCCTTTTGCTTTCCATTGCCGCAGCTGCCATCTCGAAGGTCTTTCCCGCTCCCACCACATGAGCAAGCAGGGTGTTTCCTCCATATATTATGCGTGCTACGGCATCCCTCTGATGCTTTCTGAGCGTTATCTCAGGATTCATCCCGGAAAATATTATGTGGCTTCCGTCATATTCTCTTGGCCTTACCGAATTGAATTTTTCATTGTAGATCCGTGTCAGCCTTTCCCGTCTTTTGGGGTCTTCCCATACCCAGCTTTTGAAAGCGTTCTTTATGGATTCCTGCTTTCCCTGAGCAATGGCTGTCTCCTTTTTATTGAGCACTGCTTTCTTCCTGCCCTCATCATCTTCGATATAGTCAAAGATGCGGACGTCTCTGAGATTCAGGGTCTCCTCTATGATCTTATATGCATTCATCCTGCTGCTGCCATAGGTGCTGCCCGCCCTGACATTGCCCCGGTCGTTGCTCTTTCCTTCGATGTTCCACTCTCCTGTATGGGCAGAATACCGTACATTGATCTTCCACCGCATATAGGAAGGCGTGCTCAAAAGCTCGAACATAAAATCCGATACCACATCCGGCGGCAGCCACGATGCTCCAAGCCTCACACTGATCTCGCCCGCAGAAAGCTCCTTCGGCTGCACCTGCTCAAGATACTTTTTATGAATTAAAAATCTCGGATCTGCTCCGGAAAGTGCCTCTGCTTCTTTCAGTTTTTCTCTGACGTTCCCCGAAAGATATTCGTCTGCTGTAAGATATTTTCCTGCGCCACTGCCTGAATCCTGCTTCGGATCATAAAATATGACGCCACTAAGTGCTTCTGCTATCTTATCTTCACTAATACCTGTAAGCTGCATCATATACTCCATATCAACATGACCTTTTTCTCCCATGGATACTGCAAGGGCTTCGCTTGCGGTATCACAGTGCTGCACTGCTTCATGGGGCTTTATGGTGCGCTTTGTGAACATGTCCGCTTTTCTTACGAGCTTTCCGTTTTCGTCGATTACCTCAAGCGCTGCAAGAAGATAGTATGAGCTGTCCTGTGAAAATACCGTGCTGTTTGCTCGGCTGTTTATGAGGCCGTATTCTTTAGTGAAAGCATCATATATACTGCTTAGATTTTCCTGTTCTTTTCTTATCTCTTCATCAGGATACCCGTCTGTCTGAAGCTCTATCAGCCTCCTTACACTCGTCCTGATCCCGATGAGTCTCTCTGCTCTCTTTGCTGCTGTTTCAGAAAGTTTTGCAGGATACATCCTCGAGTTTTCTCTGAAATATATGGTTCCGTCTTTGATGATATATGAAAAGTCAGTGACTTCAGGATCTGCCGGGATGATGTCTTCGGCTTCCTGCAGATCGATATCTTTTTCAGCGATCTGTCCATGAATATGCGCGACCGCATCAGATAAAAGAGTCTCAAGAGCCTTCCCTTCAAAAGGAATGCATGCACTTTCTTCTCCGAACCTTCCGCTTATCATCTGCATCCTGCCGAGGATCATCTCAGGATGATCTATGAAATACCGGTTCATTTCTATGCCGTTCTCGTCCCTGTCAAGATACACCCAGTCAGGCTCCTGTATGATCTGCCTCTCTCTTTTCTGCAGGAAAATGATGTCCGATGTCACTTCTGTTCCGGCATTTTTTGAGAAAGTATCGTTTGGTATCCTCACTGCACCAAGGAGCTCTGCACGCTGAGCAAGATATCTTCTGACCGAAGGATCTTTTTTATCCATGGTGCCCTTTGAAGTCACGAAGGCTATAACGCCCCCTGCTCTCACCTTGTCCAGAGCTTTCCCGAAGAAATAGTCGTGTATCAGCCATTTGTGCCTGTCATACCTTTTATCAGATACCCTAAAATCTCCAAAAGGCACATTCCCTACCGCCACATCAAAGAAGCTGTCAGGAAGATCTGAATCTTCAAATCCACCTATGGCTATGCTTTCTTTCTGGTAAAGCTGGCGCGCGATGCTCCCGCTGACTTTATCAAGCTCCACACCATAAAACCTGCTACCTTCCATACTTTCCGGGAGTACGCCCAGGAAATTTCCGATACCGCATGACGGCTCAAGTATGTTTCCTCCCTTAAATCCCATCTGACTCAGCACCTTATATACTGCATCTGTCACAGCTTTCGGTGTGTAAAAGGCGGTCAGAGTCGATTCTCTTGCTGTTGTATATTCCTCTTCTGTAAGGAGCTGTTTCAGCTCCTCATATTCCGTGCTCCACCTGCTGTCCGCAGGATCGAAAGCTTCCGGTATCCCGCCCCATCCTGCATACCCTGCAAGTATCTCCTGCTCACCTTTTTCTGCATACCTGCCCTCAGCCTCCAGCATTTTCAGAAGCCTGATCGCTTCGATGTTATGTTTGAAACGCTGCTTTTTACCTGCAGGCTCAGGATCTTCATAGATCCTGTAGTTTCGCTTTTCTCCTGAAAACGCTGCGGGAATATCATCCGATATTTGGTGCTCCGGCAAAGATACCGGCTCCCCGCCTTCTGCTTCAGATTCCGGCTCAGCTTCCTTTTCCTGCGGATCCCGGGCAAAAGAAAAGAGCGGAAGATCATCTGCCTCCGCTCCGTGTTTTCCTATATCTGTATGAGTTCTTTCTTTACTATCTCCTCCGCCGATGCTCTGATGCTGTTCATCAGGGCTGTCCACTTCATCGGATCGGCCTCTTTCAGCTCCTCTGTGACGTGCTCCCGCTCTGCTATCTGCTGACAAAGCAGCTCCATCATCTCCTCTGCCTCCTGCTGTGTCTTTTTCAGATGCTCCGCCAGTCTTCCGGAAGTCATCAGGCTGTAATAGACTGGTCTGCACTCCTCCTTCAGGAAGTTCCTCCTCCTGATCGCCCATATCCCCTGAGCTTCTGTCTGCCCCTCCAAAAGCACCAGATCCGGGATCATCTGATCCCCTTCCCTCGTATATGTTATGTTCATCGCTTTTCCTCCCTTCATCCTCTTCTTTTTCAGCATTATATACCCCGGTCTCTTTCTTTGCAAATGTGCGATCATTCCTTTCAAGGCTCCTTATCGTCTTTGCGATCTCAGAAAGTCCCTGCTCTGCTGTATCACTTACCGCAAAACCCAGTATGTTCAGACGCTCTACCGTATCGAATATCCAGAGCTCCTCAAAGTTATATTCCGTCTCCGGCATATCTATTCCAAGCCTCTTTCCGATCATATATGACACACTTTCAGAAATCAGAGTCCTGAAAGCTACCCTGAGATCATCTGCACCAAGATCTGCAAGGCGATTCTCTTCACCTGTGCTCCTGAGCATCTCAAAATACTCTCCATAGCTTTCCTCTGCTCCCTTTTCTCCTGCACTTATGACCGCAGAATAAATGCTTTCAGCGTTTTCCAAAGGACCGTAAGCCGATATCAGAGCATCGATCACCTCCCGCTCATATCCAGTCTTCATACTCCACACCGGTACCCTGACCGCATCCTTTCCTTCATGAGTATCTGAGATATCGAAATAGTATCTGATGCCCGAATTTTTCTGATTACTGTCATCGAATACCGCGATTCCCTTTGCTCCCCTGTTGACCCATCTGTGGAACATCCCGTTCCACTTTTCCATCTCAAGAACGGCAGATGCATCCGGTCTCTGTGCATAGATGAGGAACTGCTCATCGAACCTCAGCCTGTAGTTGAAACCAGCTGACGCTAGGAAGCCTTTCCAGGCCTCCCTGTCACGACTCACCTCCCCTGCCGCCTCCGCATAAAGCTCCGTAATGAGCTGAAACTTCCCTGCCATATCATCACCTGCCTTTCTGTTCTCTATGATTTATGGTATGAAAAAAGCAGCCAGTCGGGTTGACTGACTGCCTGATTCGAATACACCAAGAATAAATATCATTTTAGATTTCATGCAGTATTCTTTCTATTTGTTTTGTAATATCTAATTCTGTTTGCACAGACTTTTTCATATTTTCTAAAATTTCCTTCAGAGCATCAATAAGCTCTTCACATTGATACTCAATACTGTCCTCCATTCCATTTTCAACTCCACCATCTTCATTAAGCTCAATATATCCTACACTAAGCGCAACAATACCTGTTCCGATAATAGTTCCCATACTATTCTCAACTGTTAAATGAATATCGATATTATCACCCTCGCTTGGAACTGCTGAAAACTCTTCGATAATAAACTTATAGTTATCTTCACAAGTATGAATATTTATTGCATCGCCATATGTAAAAGTCTCTGGTAATTTTTTCTGTTGACTAAACTCAGATATTCTATCGAAGCTTTCGCTTGCCCAGCAAAGAATATTCTCTACATCTTCATCCGTTATACTCTCTGATTCAGAACAAGCAGGGCATATCCTCTCATCGTTTATGATACTTGCTAATCGTACTAATAAATCTTTGGATTTATTTTTTTCAATCAAATCAATTAAATGATAATATACATCTGCTATCTTTTCATATTCTTCATATATAGCATTGATCTTTTCAAAAATATTTGCTGATGAATCCATAAATGGGGATGAATATAAAGACTCCTCTAAATAGTCTTTATATTTATCAAAAGCATAAAACCCCTGTTCCTCACGATCGTCCCATTCAAGTTCCTGATTATCCGTCTCGACATCCTCAATACACTCATCCAATGTATCACTATTCAACACTATCTTAAACGGAAGGATTTTCATTTTATTCTCTTCACGATTCAATTCAACACGAAGTTCCTCTGTTGCTGAATGCTTTTGATAATCCGTCTTAGTTTCTAAATAAATATATTCTTTCTCTTCAGGATCCCATATTCCATTTTCATAATCTTCATAAGAGCACATTATCTCGACATCCATCGAACACAATAAAGTCGCTAATACCTTTTCTTCAGTAATTTCATCTACTGTGAGTACCTTACAACAAATATTTTTAACAGATACAACTTCACTATCGCTATAATCAACACCACTAATGATGCCATCTTTATCATATGATAAACTATGAATTTCAATATAATCTCCATCTTTTATCCTTATTTCGATATCAACAATAATATTGTCAATTAGAGACTCAATATTTTCTACGACTTGACCATATTCTTCCTCACACTTATTCAACCAATCATATAATTCACCTAATGAATCATAAAATTTATAATTACTAGAATTTCCACATGCACGTTTAAATCCTTTATCCCTACTTACGATTGCAATAATCTGTTCCTCGCCAAATCGTCTTCTTATCTGATCTGCAATAAAAGCATCTGGAAATTCTTTTCTTTTATCCTTTTTATCTTCAAATGGTGGATTAAGATTAAAATAATCATCTACAATCTTTGGAATATCAATATCATTAAGTTCCAATATTTCCGGACATAATTTTTCTAAAAATCCATTCCAAATTTCCAAACTTTTTGCTTTATATAACTCTGCATCCAATATCGGGAAAAAAACGTCAAAACCCATTTGATTTAAGTAGCTATGAGAATTTCTATGAAGCACCTCTTTGCGTAATTTCCGTAAATCTTTACATATTTGTTCGCTCGTTTGACTAATATGCTTTTCAATTTCTTTGATAACAATCCTACTTAATACAATTTTGATTTTCCCTGAATTAACATGTTTCGCTAAAACCGACAATGAACTAGTTTCGGAAAAATCAAATTTATTAGATACAACTATATTGGTATCTAATGTAACATAGAGCGGTCTATTATTTATCATGATTTCACATCCTATCCACATCAAAATCACTTTATTTAAAATATTATACTATGTAACCTCCGCTAAATCAAAATAATTCACAATATTTCAACTTTATCATCAGCTAATCATTACCCGCGTTTACTTGTCACAAACGCCTCAGCAGTTAACCTGACCCCCAGCGACACACCCTGTCTATAGTTTTCCTCATCCTCTATTTTCTGTACCAGCCGACATGCTACTATGAAATTTTCGAAAAGCACCTTCTGCTGCTCTGAAAGTGCTTTCCGAAGCAATGCCTCTGCTTCTGCGCTTCTTTCACAGGCTTCCATATATTCACTACCTTCTGGCACGATCAGCTCCGCCCGGGATACTGCCTCTTCGTAAAGTTCACATATGATCGAATCTTTCATTTTTGTTCCTCCTACAGTCTATATTTGTAACGAACATACATTCCTTTTCAGTAAGTTGCCAGTATGTAAAGTCCGGTATTTGCACCGGACTATTATGAAATTACCCCTTTTCTGGTTTTCCCTGCTCTCCGCTTAAAAACGAGATCACCTTATTTCCCTTTACAGCTTCTTTCAGTGCAATGATTCGCGCAATCTCGGCAGGAGCATAGCATTCGATCACGCATACATCTTCCAGATTGAACGCTGCTATGGCTTTCTCTGTCGTATAACCATGATCAAACAGTCTGTTTATCACTTTCAGACTCGTTCTGTCTATCGCCATCCTTTCTCACCCCTCGCTGTTTCTCCATCTCCTTTAATATTTTCAAATAACATACGCCACAAAACCCAGTAAGCTTATCGTAGTAATGGCAGTTTTGGCAATCCTGATGCTTCATTTTCATACTGTCTCCTACTCTTCTGTTTCTTTCTGCGCGTTGCTATGCTTCTTTTTTCGCACCACCTGCACTGCCGTTGCCGCCAGTCCTGCTGCTACCATCAGTGCAAATAACACATAGAGTTTCATGTCATCTCCAGTCTTTGGAGAATTTGATGGATGATCAGATTCAAGGCTTACCGTCTGCCCTTCATCAGCAATATCCGCATGTGTAGCAATCTCGGTATCATCCTCATACAGATTTTCAAAGACTACGATCTTTCTGCTGGAAAGAGCTGAGGCATCAAAAGTAAAACTTACCGTTACCTCTCCAGAAAAGTTTTCCGCTGTAAATTCCTTTTCAGAGACAACTTCTTTGCCATCCACCAGTAAAGGCTTTCCGGTGCTCTTATCAATGAGCTTTCCTTTGATAATATAGGTTTTACCTGCCTGCAGGCCGGAATATCTAACAACGTCTTCAATCGTCACGTGTCCTTCGGCTTTGCTCACTTTCTGGCCTGTATCATATGTTGCAGTCGTTCCAATCTCAATGCGATCATCTGTCATGGTTCCCATCGGAATCGTCACCGAATCCTTATAGACACTTACTTTGATTTTCAGAAGCTTCATCCCCTGATTGGCTTCGCATCTCTGTTCTGCAACCTCGTAATCATCATAGATCAGTGCTCCCTTGCTGTCATCTGGCTTCGAAGTGCCGAACCAGATACCGTCCTCAGATGTCTTTCCCTCATTGGTGTTATGTGTATGTCTGTTCCAAGTGGCTGCTGTGGTAGCATATCCATTTTTATCTGTCACAATCGTATGACTTTCTCCTGTTGTCAGTGAGGTGATCGTAAACGGTACATTTGCCAGCCGCTTCTGATCTCCGTCAGATACTTTCACCATTTCCAAATCTCCCCGCTTTACCTGCTCCGGCACGCTCTGCTCGTTATACACAAGTACGGTTTCTTTCACTCCGGATGGCGTGATATATGCCGTAAAGATCTCTCCATTGATAAGGTATCCTTCCGGTGCTTTAATCTCTGTAATAACCACTTTCCCAAGCGGCATACAAATAGTCTTTCCATCGCTCTGATAATAGAATTCATCACCGGATACCAGATAATCCTTTGTGAATTTTATTCTGCCTTCCCCATCAGTCCGAAACACCCACGTTTTATCGGCCGCAGCCTGGGATTTTACAGCCCGCGGAGCCGAAGATTCCGCATAAAAATCCACCTGAAATTCCGCTCCTTTTAGAGAGGCCGCCCCCTGCGGATCTGCCTTACCCGTTTCTGAATCAAGCTTTTCAAGGAGTATATCCATAGGATTGCTCTGCGGAATCTCCTTTACGGATACATCCGTCACCTGATCGACTTTAACGCTCACATTATGCCCTGACACTTCAATCGCATATCCTCTGGATGGACTTATCTCCTTTATTGTGTAATTTCCAACCAACACATTCTCTAATTTCCCTGCACCGTTTGCATCTGTAGTGATCGTTCCAATTAAAGTATTTCCGTAATAAACTCCGTATTTTGCTCCTGCAATAGAATAATTGGAATTTCCTTCTGTCATAGCCGGATTAGACGAAGCCTTATGAAGGCTGATGCTCCCAGTATCATTAAATGATCCCAGAATATCCTGGCAGCCTGCCACCTTTATCTGATACGCCCTGTAGTTCACCGGCGGATCAGGCAGTCCTTTCACATACTCATAAAGGCTCTTTGCCTTGTTTTTCCATGCATCTGTAAGTCCATAGAATGGGTTTGCGGATGCGCTGGTGGTCTTGTCATACGCTATGGAGATGATGATATGGGTCAGGCAGTAAGCATCGTCCTCGCCATCCCACTGTCCGCTAAGCTGTCTGTCTGTGTGATCTGCAAAACCCGGACCTCCATAGCCGTAGTAAAGGCACTTGGCCAGCATAGAGTCCGGCCTGATCAGATCGTATGAATATTTACCGCTCTTCGGTGCGGGAAGCTGCGGCTGTGCACAGTAAACAGGACTTTCCTTGTCCCCTGCGTAAAAATAGTGTGTGTGATGCGAGGAATATTCGATATCCCTGCCTACTTTCAGCGTGATGCTCCCGTCTGCTGCATATGCCCTGTCTGTTGAAAAAGGCATATACCCAAGCAGGAACGTCATGCAAAGTGCTATCGCGATCACGCTTCTCTTGTTCAAATTTATGATTTTCTGCATTGTTTTCCTCCTGAAAAGCCCCTCTGTGCGGGGCTCTGAGCTCCGCGATATATCTCCTGCTCCTTTCTAAGATTTCATGCAGCCTGCGGATAGGGACGTGCATGTATGCTGCCGGAAGAGGCAGGTGCCTTCTGACAGCTTTTATATTTACTTAGTTATATATCTTTCTCTTTCAGAAAGTCAGAGAGTATCTGAAGGTTGGGGTGTGGGGAAGGAAACGGCAAAGATACTCCTGCTGCATCTAACGCTCCCTTTCCTCCTTTTTCCGCTGAAGATGCTTCGCATAGTAGTCTATGGCTTTCAGGATAAAATCCTCCCTCTGCGATGCCTTGATGCTTTGCGGGAGCACTTTTTCGATCTTCGATGCGCTGATGGTGAACTTCTCCTTCTGGTTCGGCTTTTCCTCCTGCATGATGGCATAGATGGCCTCGTCTGTGAGCTTGCCCTCTGCCAGAAGATTACGCATACGCCTTGTCTGTGCATAGGACGGGGTGCACTGCTCCATATCTATGGTATCGAGGAGCGACTGCTGGATATCCTCCGGAAGATAGGAGATATCCACTGCTGGCCTCAGTGCGATCTCTCCCCTGTCCACCTTTTCAAGAAACTCCGGGATCAGTTCGGTCAGGCGGATATATCGTCTGATATTGTCTTTTCCTTCACCAACTATTTCCCCTAGAAGCTCAGCAGATTCTGTTCCCCTTAACTTCCGCGCCAGTGGCGCGGAAGTTAAATCCATACGCTTTCCCTGGCGTTTCATAGCCTCCAGCCTCATCTTATATGAAAAGGCTTTCTCGCTGGGCAGTATCGTCGTTCGCTGAAGGTTACTGTCCACCATGAATATGACTGCTGCATCACGGTCCATTTCCACGACTTCCGAGCGCAGTGTATCAAGGCCCGCAAGCTCGCATGCTCTTTTTCTTCTGTGACCGGAAAGGATCTCATACCGTCCGTCTTCCTTCTTTCGCAGTGTAGCCGGAGTGATGATGCCCTGCTCCCTGACGCTTTCTGCAAGATTCATCATGTCTTCATCATCCAGCACCTTGAACGGATGATCCGGGAACTCATCTATCTCCTCCAGCGGTATTTCATCGATCTTCTTGAGCTTCGCATCGTCTCTCTGCTCCTGCGTGGTGAAATATTCATCGAGCTTCGGAAGATCGAATGCGTTCTCTCTTTTTCTCGCTGCCATAAAGCACCTCCTTCGTCAGTTTCTCATAGGCTTTCGCCACGCTGCTTCCCGCATCATAGGAATATATGCTTTTTCCCATCGCACTCACCTCGGCCGCCTTTACAGCGATCGGGATCTGCGTATCATACACTTTCATCAGATACCCGTACTCTCTTTTGAGGGCACTGCGGATATCCTTTGCAAGGTTCGTCCTTGCATCCACCAGTGTCAGTACGATGCCTTCAATCTTCAGGTCAGGCTGCAGATTCCTTTTCACTTTGCTTATGGTCTGCACCAGCTGCGTCATTCCCTTTGCAGGAAGATACTGCGCCTGAACCGGTATGACCACACTGTCTGATGCTGCAAGAGCATTGATAGTGATCATGCCAAGGGACGGCATGCAGTCTATCAGCACATGATCGTAATCCTGCTTCACGTCCCTGAGATAATTCTTCAGTGTCAGCTCTCTGCTCATGGCATTGACAAGATTCATTTCCATCGAGGAAAGCTCAAGGTTCGCAGGGATCAGATCCACACCTTCCTTGTGGTGCAGGATCCCTTCCCCCTTTGTGATATGCTCATCCTTTATGATCTTTTCCATGAGAGTACCCAGCGTGATATCCAGAGCATCACCGTTCTTCCATCCAAGGCATGTGGTAAGATCACCCTGCGGGTCAGCGTCGATGAGAAGCACTTTCTTACCCTCCCGCGCAAGACCTATCCCGAGGTTCACTGCCGTAGTTGTCTTGCCTACGCCGCCTTTCTGATTGCACACAGCGATCACTTTACTCTTCTCCATGGCTTCCCTCCCTGCTGTCCATCACAGACCTGAGGCAGCAGTACTCATCATCAAGACTGTCAGCGATATCCTCACGGATCTCACCTGACTCTTCATCTGCCCCGCTCTCCTGCAAAATCCTGTCCACCACATATCCATCTGCGATATATTCATTGAAATAGTCAAGGAATATTTTCGCTGCATCTTCATCCGGATAGATCACTCCTTCCAACATTTCCTTCGCATCTTCATCAAGAAGCAAAGCAAGAAGATAGATGAGCTCCACCGCTGTCTCATAGTCTCCTTCATCGGTATAGCTGCTGATCTCATCAAGAGCATCGACATATGCATCGAACTCCAGCCCTGCATCATTCACTGCAGCAGAAAAGCGTTTTTCTGTCATCCTGGCCAGAGCTTCTATCCCTGATACGAAGTTCTTACCGCGTTCTTTTTCTTCCGTTTTTCCAAACTCGATCGTAAATCCTACTTTTTTCATTTCATCATCCTCCTGTTT
>ERZ857998.1805-NODE-1805-length-22531-cov-3.354912_pt1 | contig 22531 bp, 18 predicted proteins | sample MGYA00519954_ERZ857998 | MGnify/ENA primary metagenome ERZ857998 (study PRJEB31778, sample SAMEA3449424) | human gut metagenome | biome: human gut; feature: human-associated habitat; material: faeces | place: United Kingdom | collected 2010/2012 ...
GAGATCTGCCCTGAACTCAAGACCACCGCGCCGGGCGAACTGTTCAGCAAGCGCCTGCCGCATCTGCGCAACATCATCACCTGCGAATCCGAGCAGCCCGGCTGCTTTACATGGGAGGGCGCGCTGGCGCTGGCCAAGGACGTGCCGATGAGCGAGGTCTACCAGCGCTCGCGCCAGATCGACAAAAACGACGTCTGCAACATGCAGTACACCTCCGGCACCACGGGCTTCCCCAAGGGCGTCATGCTCACGCACTACAACGTGGTCAACAACGGCAAGGCCATCGGCGACTGCATGGATCTTTCCAACCACGACCACATGATGATCCAGGTGCCGATGTTCCACTGCTTCGGCATGGTGCTGGCGATGACGGCCGCCATGACCCACGGCGCAACGCTGCTGCCGCTTCCTTACTTTTCGCCCAAGCCCGCGCTCGCCTGCATCCATCAGGAGCACATCACCTGCTTCCACGGCGTGCCCACGATGTTCATCGCCATGCTGGAGCACCCGGATTTTGCAAAGACGGACTTCTCCTGCATGCGCACCGGCATCATGGCTGGCAGCCCCTGCCCCATCTCGGTCATGCAGGATGTGGTCGATCGGATGCACATGACGGAGATCACGATCGTCTACGGCCAGACCGAGGCCTCCCCCGGCTGCACGATGAGCTCGACGGACGACCCGCTCGAGGTGCGCGTCGGCACGGTCGGCCGGCCGCTGCCGGAGATCGAGTGCCGCATCGTCGATCCCGAAACGGGCGTGGAGCTGCCCGACGGCGCCATTGGCGAATTCGTCGCGCGGGGCTATAATATCATGAAGGGCTATTATAAGATGCCGCGCGCCACGCAGGCCGCCATCGATCGCGACGGCTGGCTGCACACCGGCGATCTGGCCTGCCGCACGAGCGAGGGCAATTTCCGCATCACCGGCCGGCTCAAGGACATGATCATCCGCGGCGGCGAGAACATCTACCCCAAGGAGATCGAGGAATTCCTCTATACCCACCCCAAGGTCAGCGACGTGCAGGTGATCGGCGTGCCGGACGAGCAGTACGGCGAGGAGATCATGGCCTGCATCATCCTCAAGGAGGGAGAAACCGCGACCGAGGACGAGATCCGCGCGTTTGTCCGCGCGAACATGGCGAAGCACAAGGTGCCGCGCTATATCGCGTTTACGGACGCGTTCCCGACCAATGCGGCCGGCAAAATCCTCAAATACAAGATGCGCGAGGACGCCATCGAGCAGCTCAAGCTCCAGAAGGCTGCGGGCGTCGTGACCGCGTAAGCAGGAGAAACGCCTATGAACATCATCGACACGCATTGCCACATCTATCCCGACGCGATCGCTGCGCGCGCGGCGGAGGGGATCGGCAGGTTTTACGACTATCCCGTCGCGGCGGACGGACGCGTCGAAACGCTGCTCGCCGCCGGAGCCGCCGCGGGCGTGACGCACCATGTCGTTTGCAGCGTGGCCACCACGCCGCATCAGGTTGCGTCCATCAACCGCTTCATCCGGTCGACCGTCGACGCGCACCCCGACCGGCTCACGGGGCTCGGCGCGCTGCATCCCGACAGCCCGGATCAGGCGGCGGATGTGGAGCTGGTGCTCTCGCTGGGTCTGAAGGGCGTCAAGCTCCATCCGGATATCCAGCAGGTCGCCATCGACGACCCGCGGTATATGGAGATCTTTTCTCTGCTCGAGGGACGGCTGCCCGTGCTCTGCCACCTTGGCGACGCCCGCTACGATTATTCCAACCCGGCGCGCGTGAAGCGCGTGCTCGAGCGCTTTCCGCGCCTGACGATGATCGGCGCGCACTTTGGCGGCTGGTCGATCTGGAAGGAGGCGGCCGAGGCGCTGCACGGCTGTGCCGGACTGCTCGTAGATTGCTCCTCCTCGCTGTTCGCGCTTCAGCCGGAGGAAGCCGCCGCGCTCATCCGCCTGTACGGCGCGGAGCGCGTGCTCTTCGGCGTGGATTACCCGATGTGGACGCCGAAGGACGAGGTGGCGCGCTTTGATGCGCTGCCGCTCACCGAAAACGAACGCGCGTGTATCCTGTACAGGAACGCCGAAGCGCTGTACGGCATCCGCCTGTAAGCCGCTTGTCAAAGCGCATGCGGGCCCGATCGGAGCAGCCCGACAAATGTGCCGAGCAGGCCCGAAAAAAATATGGCGAACCCTGTTGACGCGCGCCGTCCGGTCTGCTACAATAAGTGCAATCGCATATGGAAGAAATGCTATGACGAAGACGGACAAGTACGCTGTTCAAAGAGAGTCGGGGAGGGTGGAATCCCGGCAGCAGGCAGGCTTCACCAGTCCCATCCCTTCCGAGCAGAAGCCCTGAAAGCCGGCGGCGAGTAGGGTCTTACGTGATTTGCTGCGTGAATGCAAAGGGCTTGTTGGAGCCTGATGAGCGGCGCGAATAACGATTTGCGCAATTTGAGTGGTACCGCGGGAGTATGATCGATCATCACCCGTCTCAAGGTTTCTTGAGGCGGGTTTTTTATTTTTTTGAACGGCCGTCGCGGCGGCCAAACCATCTTGGAGAAGGAGCCCAAAGGAGGTACGCCCTATGGTAACGAACGAACTGAACAACCAACTGTTGGAGATCGCCTACCGCATTCGCGAAATGCGCGAGATCGCCGGCTATACGCGCGAGGAGATGGCCGAAAAGACGGATGTTTCCGCCGCCGAATACGCCGCCTACGAGGCCGGACGCGTGGATTTTCCCTTTACGTTCATTCATAAATGCGCACAAGCGTTCAATATCGGCATCACCGACCTGCTTGAGGGCGAGAGCGCCCGCCTGTCCTCCTACGCCGTCACGCGCAAGGGTCAGGGCCAGCGCGCCGCCAAGGAGGACGGCATTGAGATCCAGAGCCTTGCGCCGATGTTCCGCGATAAGATCGCCGAGCCGTACTATGTGCGCTATGAATACTCCGAGGCGCAGCAGCACCGCCCCATCCACCTCACCACGCATGCGGGGCAGGAATTCGACCTGATCCTCTCGGGCGAGCTGAAGGTGCAGGTCGGCGAGCACACCGAGGTGCTGCACGAGGGCGACAGCATCTATTACGACAGTGCCAGACCGCACGGCATGATCGCCGTCGGCGGGCAGGATTGCCTGTTCGTCGCGGTTGTGCTGCCGGGCGAGAGCGAGGTCGACCGCACCGAGCTGCACACGAGCATCGTCGAAGCGCGGCGCGCCGAGGACTATATCTGCAACCGCTTCGTCCACCCGGTTGAGGACGCCTCCGGCGCATTGCAGGATATCCGGTTTGAACACGCGGATTCGTTCAACTTCGCGTTCGACATCGTGGATGCGCTGGCCGCCAAGTCGCCCGACAAGCTGGCCCTGCTCCATGTGGCAATGGACGGTACGGAGCGGCGCTTCACCTTCGAGGATCTCTCCCGCGCCTCCAACCGCTGCGCGAACTATTTCCGCTCCCTCGGCATCCGGAAGGGCGACCGCGTGATGCTCGTTTTGAAGCGGCGCTATCAGTTCTGGTTCTCGATGCTGGCGCTGCATAAGATCGGCGCGGTGGCCATCCCCGCCACCTACCAGCTGCAGGAGCACGACTTCTCGTACCGCTTCCAGTCCGCCGGCATCTCCGCCATCCTCTGCACGGCGGACGGCGACACCGCGCATCAGGTGGATCTGGCCGCGGCAGAGTCGCCCTCGCTCAAGACCAAGGTCATGGTCGGCGGCTGCCGCGAGGGCTGGCACGATTTCGACGCCTCGTACCCCATGTTCAGCAGCCGGTTCGAGCGCACGGCGGACAGCCCCTGCGGCGACGACACGATGCTGATGTTCTTCACCTCCGGCACCACGGGCTATCCGAAGATCGCCGCGCACAGCTACAAGTATGCGCTCGGCCACTTCGCCACCGCCAAATACTGGCACGCCGTCTATTCCGACGGTCTGCACCTCACCATCTCCGACACCGGCTGGGGCAAGGCGCTCTGGGGCAAGTTCTACGGGCAGTGGCTGTGCGAAGCGGCTGTGGCTGCGTTTGAGTTCGACCGGTTCGACGCGGCCTACATCATGCCGATGCTGAAGAAGTACAACGTGACGACGCTCTGCGCGCCGCCGACCATCTACCGCATGATGATCAAGGAGGATCTCTCCAAGTACGATTTTTCCTCCCTGCGCCATGTGACCACCGCCGGCGAGGCGCTCAACCCGGAGGTGTTCTACCGGTTTGAGCACGCGACGGGCCTGCGGATCATGGAGGGCTTCGGCCAGACCGAGACGACGCTCATCATCGCCAACCTGTTCGGCATGGCGGTCAAGCCCGGTTCGATGGGCAAGCCGGTGATGCCGTACCGGGTGGATCTTGTGGGTGAGGACGGCCTTCCCACGCCGGTGGGCGAGCCGGGCGAGATCGTGCTGCACACGGAGGACGGCGATCCCTGCGGCCTGTTTCAGGGCTACTACCGCGACGAGGCGCAGACGCGTCAGGCGCACCACGACGGCCTGTTCCACACGGGCGATCTGGCGTGGCGCGACGAGGACGGCTATTACTTCTATGTCGGCCGCAAGGACGATGTGATCAAGACCTCCGGCTACCGCGTCGGCCCGTTCGAGATCGAGAGCGTCATCATGGAGCTGCCGTATGTGCTCGAGTGCGGCGTCTCGGCCGCGCCGGACGAGGTGCGCGGTCAGATCGTCAAGGCGAGCATCGTGCTCACAGCCGGCACCGAGCCGACCGAAGCGCTCAAAAAGGAGATCCAGAACTACGTCAAGTCCCACACCGCGCCGTACAAGTATCCGCGCATCGTGGTGTTCTGCGATCAACTGCCCAAAACGACGAGCGGAAAGATCATCCGGCACCTGCTGTAACGAACTTTTTTCACTCGTCACCTTGACAATTTCATATATGATATGATAATCTGTGTAACATCAAAGGCATTGACGGAGAGTGGCCCCGCAGAGCGGCGCTTTTCAGAGAATCGGCGGTTGGTGCGAGCCGAAAAAGCGTGGGCGATCGCCTGTAGCTCCTGAGCCGGAAGGAAGAAACCCCTTCGGGGCCAGTAGACCCTTCCCGTATCCGCCACGTTACGGCGCAGGGCTTGTTGGAGCCTGTAGAGTGGTATTGGCAGCAATGTCGGTGCAAATTGAGTGGTACCGCGGGTAAAGGCATTTTGCTCGTCTCAATGATTATCATCTTTGGGACGGGTTTTTTGTTTCCCGGCAGGAGGAGAACATGGAAGTCACAACCGGTTTGGATTTTCAACTGCAGGAAATGGCCGCGCGTATCCGCGATCTGCGCGAGATCATGGGCCTTTCCATCGGCGAGATGGCGCTGCGCACCGGCGTCAGCGAGGAGGAATACGTCGCCTGCGAACGGGGCGCGCACGATCTGAGCTTCGCCTTCATCTACCGCTGCGCGATGGCGTTCAACGTCAACGTGACCGATCTCGTGCAGGGCGCCAGCCCGACGCTCAAGGGCTATACCATCACCAGAAGCGGCGAGGGCGCGCGCATCGAGCAGGCGCACGGCATGGTCTACTACAATCTGGCCGCCGCGTTTCAAAACCGCATCAGCGAGCCGCTGTACGTGGACTGCGCCTACTCCGTGGACGCCGAGCGCCGGGACATCGAGCTCACCACCCACGAGGGACAGGAGTGCGACCTGGTCATCTCCGGTACGCTCAAGGTGCAGATCGGCTCCCACACCGAGATCCTGCGCCCGGGCGACTGCGCCTATTACGACAGTTCGATTCCGCACGGCATGATCGCCGTCGGCGGCGAGGACTGCCGGTTCTACGCCATCGTTTTGAACCCCGCCTCCTACCGCGCGGATACGGACGTGGCCGAGCAGCAAAACCCGTCCGCGCTGCCGGATGCCGCCGGGCGCGGGCAGGGCGTCGCCCGCCGCTTCATCCACACGGAGGAAACGGCCGCCGGCGCGCTCAGCGCCATCTCGTTCACCGGCGAGGATCGCTTCAATTTCGCATTCGACGTCGTGGACGAGCTGGCAGCCGCCTGCCCCGATAAGCTCGCCATGCTGCATATCGGCCGGGACAAAACGGAGCATCGGTTCACATTTTCCGATATCCGGCGTGCCTCGGCGCAGTGTGCAAATTATTTCAAGTCGCTCGGCATCCGGCGCGGCGACCGCGTGATGCTCGTTCTGAAGCGCCACTACCAGTTCTGGTTCGCGCTGCTCGGGCTGCACAAGCTCGGCGCCATCGCCATTCCGGCCACGCATCTGCTGCAGGAGCACGACTACACCTATCGCTTTGAAAAGGCGGGCGTTTCGGCCATTCTCTGCACGGCGGACGGCGACGCGGCGGATATCGTCGACCGCGCGGCGGCAAATGCGCCGCAGCTTCGGACCAAGATTCTTGTCGGCGGCAGCGGCGAGAGCGCAGGCCGCGACGGTTGGCACGATTTCAACGAGGAGTACCCGCTCTTCTCCGGCCGCTTCCTGCGCGCGGAGGATGCGCCCTGCGGCTACGATCCGATGCTGATGTTCTTCACATCGGGAACGACCGGTCAGCCGAAGCTCACCATGCACGACTACCGCTATCCGCTCGGCCACTACATCACCGCCAAGTACTGGCAGTGCGTCAACCCGGACGGTCTGCACCTGACCATCTCCGATACGGGCTGGGCCAAGGCGCTCTGGGGCAAGCTGTACGGCCAGTGGCTGTGCGAGGCCGCCATCTTCGTGTACGACTTCGACCGCTTCGACGCGGCCGATATTCTGCCGCTGTTTGCAAAGCACGGCATCACCACGTTCTGTGCGCCGCCGACGATGTACCGCATGCTCATCAAGGAGGATCTCTCGAAGTACGACATGTCCTCCGTGCAGCACGCGACCATCGCGGGCGAAGCGCTCAACCCCGAGGTGTTCCGCCAGATGGAGAAGGCCACCGGCCTGAAGGTCATGGAGGGCTTCGGCCAGTCGGAGACGACGCTCGTGATCGGCAATCTGGCCGGCGGCACGCACAAGGTCGGCTCCATGGGCAAGCCCGTTCCGCTGTATGATGTGGATATCGTCGATCCCGACGGCAACAGCGCCGAGGTCGGCAGCACGGGCGAGATCGTCATCCGCCTCGACCACGGCAGCCCCTGCGGCCTGACCATCGGCTACTATGACGACGAGGCCTATACGAACGAGTCCCGCCGCGACGGCGTGTATCACACGGGCGACCTCGCATGGCGCGATGAAAACGGGTTCTACTGGTATGTGGGCCGCAAGGACGACGTCATCAAAACCTCGGGCTACCGCGTCGGCCCGTTCGAGATCGAGAGCGTTATCATGGAGCTGCCGTATGTACTCGAGTGCGGCGTGTCCTCCGCGCCGGATCCGGTGCGCGGGCAGGTCGTGAAGGCGAGCATCGTGCTCACAAACGGCACAGAGCCGACCGACGCGCTCAAAACGGAGATTCAGGAGTACGTCAAGCATCGCACCGCGCCGTACAAGTATCCGCGCATCGTGGCGTTCTGCGACTCGCTTCCCAAGACGACGAGCGGAAAGATCATCCGCAACCGGCTGTAAAGGAGGCCTCCCATGGAGGATCAGCGCATCACCATTCTCACCGGCCACTACGGCAGCGGCAAGACCAGCCTTGCCGTGGCGCTGTCGCTCAAAAAGCGGGCGGGCGGCCGCCGCGTCGCCGTGGCGGATCTCGACATCGTGAACCCGTATTTCCGCACGGTCGACTGCAAATCGGCGCTTGACCGCGCGGGCGTCGCGCTCGTGGCGTCGGCCTATGCCGGCTCGAACGTCGATCTCCCCGCGCTGCCCAAGGAGCTGTACGCGGTGATCGAGGATGCGGACACGGACGTGGTGCTCGACGTGGGCGGCGACGATCGCGGCGCGGTCGCACTGAGCCGGTTCGTTCCCTCCATCCAAAAAAGCGGCTATGAGCAGCTCTTCACGGTCAACTTTTACCGGCCGCTCACGCGCACGGCGGAGGAGGCGCTCGCGGTGCTGCGGGAGATCGAGGCCGCGTGCGGCCTTCAGGCCACCGCCATCGTGAACAATTCCAACCTCGGCAGCGATACGACGGCGCAGGATGTGCTCGCATCGCTCGCGCTCTGTGAGCGGCTGTCCGAACTGTCCGGGCTGCCGGTTCGCTATACGGCCGTCGATAACCGGCTTGCCGCCGCGCTCGCCGCAAGCGTGCCGGCGCTCCTGCCGATCGAGCCGCAGTCCATGCCGATTGCGCGATAACAAACGGTCGGCGATTTCCATCAAAGGGCTGTTGCATTGCACGCCGATTGCGCGATAGCAACCGGCTGATGTTTTCCATCAAGGGACTGTTGGAGGACACCGCAGTCCATTCGCGCGATAGCAAACGGGCCAGGGGTTTTCATCGCCGCGCCGCATTGCCGGCGGCCGCGGCGTGAGGATATAGAGAGCAGAACAGTGAACAAACGAAAGGATTCAGCAATATGGCAAAATTGACGTTTGAAATCGATCGCTGCAAGGGCTGCGGCCTCTGCGTGATCGCCTGTCCCCGCAAGATTTTGACGATTGCGCGGGATCGCATCAACCAAAAGGGACATTCCCCCGTCGCCGTGACGGATGAATCGGCCTGCAGCGGCTGCGGAAGCTGCGCGACCATGTGTCCCGACTGCGTAATCACGGTGGAAAGGTAAGGTGAAACCCATGGCGGAACGCGTATTGATGAAGGGCAACGAAGCCATTGCCGAGGCGGCCATTCAGGCCGGGTGCCGGCATTATTTCGGCTACCCGATCACCCCGCAGACGGAAATTGCGGCGTATATGGCCAAGCGCATGCCGAAGATTGGCGGCTGCTTTTTGCAGGCGGAGAGCGAGATCGCAGCCATCAATATGGTCTACGGCGTGGCCTCCGCGGGCCAGCGCGTCATGACGTCCTCCTCAAGCCCCGGCATCTCCCTCAAGGGGGAGGGCATCTCTTACCTTGCCGGCAGCGACCTGCCCGCGCTGATCATCAACGTGCAGCGCGGCGGCCCGGGCCTTGGCGGCATCCAGCCGTCCCAGTCGGATTACTTTCAGTCCACGCGCGGCGGCGGTCACGGCGACTACCGCCTGATCGTGCTCGCGCCGGCTTCCGTGCAGGAGATGGCGAGCCTGACCGTCACCGGCTTTGATCTGGCCGACAAGTACCGCATGCCGGCGATGATCCTTGCCGACGGCACCATGGGCCAGATGATGGAGCCCGTGACGCTCGAGGTGCCGGAGCAGACCGCCTATGAAAAGCCCTGGGCGCTCACCGGCACGCGCATGCAGCGCAAGCACAACATCGTGAACTCCCTGTACCTGCAGCCCGAGGAGCTGGAGCGCACCAACTTTGAACGGTTTGAACGCTACAAGACCATCGAGCAGACCGAAACCCGCTACGACGCCTACCGCATGGAGGACGCCGAAATCTGCGTCGTCGCCTACGGCATCGCGGCGCGCGTGTCGAAGAACGCAATCGACGCAGCGCGCGCCAAGGGCATCCGCGCCGGCCTGATCCGGCCGATCACGCTCTGGCCGTTCCCCACCGCCCCGCTCAAGGCGGCCGCGGAGCAGGTGCACACGTTCCTCTCCATCGAGCTCTCCATGGGGCAGATGATCGAGGACATCGAGCTGGCCATCCGCTGCAAGCGCCCGGTACAGCTCGTCAACCGCGTCGGCGGCATGATTCCCTCGCCGGAACAGGTGCTCGCCGCCATTGAAAAGGCAGCCAAAGAAGGAGGTGCCAGATCATGATCGTTGCATCGCGCCCGCACGCCCTGCTGGACGTGCCAACCCACTATTGCCCCGGCTGTACGCACGGGATCATCCACCGGCTCGTGGCCGAGGCCATCGATAAGCTCGGCATTGAGGGCAGCGCCATCGGCGTCGCGCCCGTCGGCTGCGCCGTGCTCGCCTACAACTATTTTGCCTGCGACATGGTCGAGGCGGCCCACGGCCGTGCGCCGGCCGTCGCCACCGGACTCAAGCGCGCAAACCCGGAGAACATCGTGTTCACCTATCAGGGCGACGGCGACCTCGCCTCCATCGGCACGGCCGAAACGGTGCACGCCGCCACGCGCAATGAAAACATCACCATCATCTTCGTCAACAACGCGATCTACGGCATGACCGGCGGCCAGATGGCGCCGACCTCGCTGCCCGGGCAGGTTACGCAGACCTCGCCCTACGGCCGCGACGTGAAGCAGTGCGGCTATCCGGTGCGCATCTGTGAGATGCTCTCCGAGCTCGAGGGGCCGGAATACCTCGCGCGCGTCGCCGTCAACAACGTGAAAAACGTCAAGGCCGCGGGCCGCGCCATCGAAAAGGCGTTCAAAAACCAGATCGAGGGCAAGGGCTTCTCGCTCGTGGAGGTCATCTCCGCGTGTCCGACCAACTGGGGCATGACGCCGGAGAACGCGCTCAAGTGGATCGATGACAGCATGATCCCCTACTATCCGCTCGGCGTATATAAGGACCGGAGCCAGAAGGAGGCGGAACAATGAGCACGAAAAACATTCTCATCGCCGGCTTTGGCGGACAGGGCGTCCTGTTTGCCGGAAAATTTCTGGCCTATGCCGGCCTGCTGCTCGATCAGCAGGTGAGCTGGCTGCCGTCCTACGGCCCCGAAATGCGCGGCGGCACCGCCAACTGCAGCGTCATCCTCAGCGACACGCCCGTCGGTTCTCCGATCGTGTCCGCGCCGGACATGCTGATCGCCATGAACCTGCCCTCGTTCCAGAAGTACCAGCCGGCCGTCCGGCCCGGCGGCGTGATCCTGATGGATTCCACGCTCATCAGCGAGGCGCCGAGCCGTAGCGACGTCACGGTCTATGCCGTGCCCGCCACGCAAATGGCCTCGGACGCGGGTCTGACGAGCCTTTCCAACATGATCCTCGTGGGCAAGCTCCTGCGGGAGTGCCTGCCGGCGCTCGACGCCGTGCGGGATGATGCGCTGCTGAAGGTCGTTCCGCCGAAAAAGGCGCACCTGATCGAGGCCAACCGGCGCGCCGTCGCGCTCGGCAGCGCGTTTGAGGGGTAAGCCATGCGCATCAGCTGCATCCAAATGAACATGCTCGAAAACCGGCCGGCTGAAAACCGCGCGCACGCGGAAGCGCTCGTGCGCGCCGCGGTCAGGGCCGACCGGCCGGATACCGTCGTGCTGCCGGAGACATGGAACCTCGGCTTTGCCCCGGGTTCGATGGACGCCGCGGCAGCCGACCGCGACGGGCAGGAGACGATTGCGCTCATGTCGGCGCTCTCCAAAGAGCTGTCCGTGAACATCGTCGCCGGCAGCGTCGTGAGCCGCCGCGCGGACGGGATCTATAACACCGCGTATGTGTTCGACCGCACCGGCGCCTGCGTCGCCTCGTACGACAAGACGCACCTGTTCTCCCCGATGGGCGAGGATCGGGTGTTTCACAAGGGCGACCATCTGTGCCGCTTCCCGCTCGACAGCGTGCAGTGCGCGCTCATCATCTGCTACGACCTGCGCTTCCCGGAGCTGATCCGTTCGCTCGCCCTTCCCGGGCTGGACGTACTGTTCGTCGTGTCGCAGTGGCCGGCCGTCCGCGTGCCGCACCTGACGACGCTCAGCCACGCGCGCGCCATCGAAAACCAGATGTTCGTCGCGCTGTGCAACTCCTGCGGCACCACCGCGGGAACGGTCTACGGCGGCCATTCCGCCATCATCGACCCGCTCGGAACAACGCTCTCTCAGGCGGGCGATCAGGAAACCACCATCACATCCGATTGCAACAGTGAAACGCTTGCCGCCATCCGCAGCAGCATACCGGTTTTCCGCGACCGGCGGCCGGAGCTGTACCGGACGGATTGTGAATCAACATGCTGAGAAAAGAGGTAAATTTCATGAAGTACACATTCCCGATCACAAGAACCACGCACCCGAAGCAGAAACCGGACGAGGACCATCTGGTCTTTGGCCAGAACTTCTCCGACCACATGTTCGTCATGGACTATGACGAGGGTCAGGGCTGGCACGACGGAAAGATCATTCCTTACGGCAACATCTCCATCGACCCCGCCTCCTGCGTGCTGCACTATGCGCAGATGATGTTCGAGGGCATGAAGGCGTACAAGACGCCGGACGGCCACGTCCAGCTCTTCCGCCCCTATATGAACGCGCAGCGTCTCAACCGCACCAACGAGCGCATGTGCATGCCGCCGATGGACGAGGAGCTGTTCGTCAGCGCCGTCAAGGCGACCGTGCTGGCCGATATCGACTGGGTGCCCTCGAAGCCCGGCACCTCGCTGTACATCCGCCCGTTCATCATCTCGGACGAGGTTTCCTTCAGCGTGCTGCCCGCGAAGCACTATCGCTTCATGATCATCCTCTGCCCGTCCGGCCCCTACTATGCGGGCAACATGGGCAAGCTGTCCACCACGCGCATCTTCGTCGAGGATGAGTACATCCGCGCTGCGCCCGGCGGCACCGGCTTTGCCAAGGTTGGCGGCAACTATGCCGGCGGCATGAAGGCCTCGCAGAAGGCGCTGGCCTTCTCCTGCAAGGACGTGCTCTGGCTCGACGCGACCGAGCACAAGTATGTCGAGGAGATCGGCACGTCGAACGCGTTCTTCGTGATCGGCGACGAGGTCATCACCGCGCCGCTCGGCGGCACGATCCTGCCCGGCATCACGCGCAACTCCGTCATCACGCTGCTGCGCGAATGGGGCTACACGGTCAACGAGCGCCGGCTCTCGATCGACGAGCTGTTCGCCGCCGCGGACAACGGCACGCTGCGCGAGGTGTACGCCACCGGTACGGCCGCGGTCATCTCGCCCATCGGCACGCTGTGCTATCAGGGCCGCGACTATGTGGTCGGCAACAATGAGGTCGGCCCGATCGCCCAGCGCCTGTACGACACGATCTACGGCATCCAGACCGGCACCGTCGCGGACGAAAAGCACTGGACGGAGCGCGTCAACTAAACCGTTTCCAAAGAGCAGGAAGGGCCATGGACGAAAACCGTCCATGGCCCTTCGCTCGTGAAAAGTGCCGTCTTGATGGAGCTGCGGCCGCGGGGGCATGTGCCGTTCAGCGGACGCCGCCGCTCTGTTGGGGCAGCGCCCATTGCATAACATCATCAAACCGGTTGTTCAACACATAGTATACCCTTCGCTGACCCACCGAATAGACGAACGAAACCCGCGTCGCCCACAGCCCCTCCTGCCGGACCTCCCTCAGTACCGAAAATGCATCCTGTACGGAAAAGTCCTCGCCGTATCCTTCCAGCATGCTCTTGGCGCGCTCATACCGGTCGTCGCCCGGTGTGATATAGGGGCGGGTACTCTCCGGCTCAAGCAGGGAATAGTTTGTGATCAATGCATATCTGTTCCGCTCCGTTCTAAACCCAATGCCCGGCTCGACGATCAAAACCCTGCCGGTCCGATCTGACAGCATCGTCTGCATCGAGACGTTCGCCTGATAAACGATCTTTTTTTCACGGGCAATCCGCTGTACGTCGTCAAGCGACAGCCGGCCGCGCACAAAATCCTCCGTCAATTCCTGAACCGTACAGCAGTTTTTGCCCGTATCCTCGGCTGCGCGGTCGTTTCCGTGTACATACAAGAGCGTGCCGACATTGCCGTTTGCATGCACCCCATGAAAGGAGTGGAACTTTCCGTCCGGCATGCGGATGCCGATAAAAAACCGGTCGTGTTCCGCTATCACGCGGTGCTCATAGTCCGCAGGATCGATGTCAAAATTGAATCCGACGATCGTATCGCTGCCATTATATACGAATCTGGTACACATGGTTCTCCTCCGTTCCCCGCAAAGCGATCGGCTCTCTCCATGCCCTCCTGAAAATCAAAAGTGGGGCTGCGGGCAAACGCTGCCCGCAGCCCCCCGCTCTTTGACTCAGCCCATCTTCTTTTGGATGTCCGCAAGGCGGTTGAGCGCCTCGTTGAGCGTGTCGTCCTTCTTGGCAAAGTGGACGCGCACAATGTTGTTGACGTCCTCCATAAAGAACGAGGTGCCCGGCACGCAGGCCACGCCGACCTTCTCGGCCAACTCCTCGCAGAACGCCACGTCGGTCTGGCCGGGCTTTAAGAACTTACCGATGTTGGCCAGCACGAAGTACGCGCCCTGCGGGTCGGTGTACTCGATGCCGATGCGGTCGAGGCCGGAGGTGAAGAGCTGCTTCATGTGCGCATAATGCGCGCCGAACTCCTCGTAATAGCTGTCCGGCATCTCAAGGCCGACGACCGCCGCCTCCATGAGCACCGACGGCGAGCCGACGGTATTGAAGTCGTGAAACTGCTTGATGCGGTCCATGACCGGCTTCGGCGCGATGGCATAGCCGAGCCGCCAGCCGGTGATGGAGTAGGTCTTGGACAGCGAGCTGCACGACACCGTGCGCTCCCACATGCCCGGCAGGCTGTTCATATAGATGTGCCTGTGCGGCGCATACACGATGTGCTCGTACACCTCGTCCATGATGACGTAGGTATCGTAGCGAATGGCGAGCTCTGCGATGAGCTTCAGCTCCGCTTCGGTGAACACCTTGCCGCTCGGGTTGGACGGATTGCAGATCAGGATGGCCTTTGCGCCCTGTTTGAACGCGTCCTCGAGCACGTTTGCGTCAAAATCGAACGTCGGCGGCACGAGCGGCACGAACACCGGCTCGCAATCGGCCATGATCGCCTGTGCGCGGTAGTTTTCAAAGTACGGCGAAAACATGATGATCTTGTCGCCCGGATTGGTGAGCGCGAAGATCGTATCCACCATGGCCTCGGTCGAGCCGATGGTCACGACCATCTCCGTCTCCGGGTCGAGCCTGCGGCCCATGAAACGGCCGCATTTTTTCGCGAGCGCCTGCCGGAAGTTCGGCGCGCCCATCGTAATCGGATACTGGTGCGGCCCAAGCTGGCTGATCTCCTGCAGCCGGTCGGTCAGGGCCTTGGGCGGGTCAAAATCCGGAAAGCCCTGCGCGAGGTTGATCGCGCCGCAGCCGAGCGCAATGCGCGTCATGCGCCGGATCACGGAATCGGTGAACTGCTCACATTTTCTGCTGAAATTCTGCATGTTCTCTCTTGCTCCTTGTTTTATCGGATGCCCAGTTCCTCGCCGGGTATGGTGGAAATGCCGTTCGCCCCCAACAGCGCGAGCAGCTTTTGTTCGTCACAAACGCGGAAAACCATATACGCCCGTTCGGCGCTCCGGCCGATGAGCGAATACATATACTCGATGTCCACGCCGTTTTCGGCCATCAGGCTGAGTATGCGGGCAAGCCCGCCGGGCTGATCCGGCACGGCTACCACGGTCACCTCGGTCACGCTGAAGATGCACGCCTCGCGCTCCAAAATGGCCCTGGCCGCCGGAACATCGCTCACGAGCATGCGCAGTACGCCGAAATCCGTCGTATCGGCGATGGAGAGCGCGCGGATGTCAACGCCGCCGGCGGCAAGCGCCCCGGTGACGGACGCGAGCTTGCCGGACTCATTCTGCAAAAAGACGGACAACTGTTGAACCATGGGGATACCTCCTTCTCAGTCGAGCAGTTTTCGCTTGTCGATCACGCGCACCGCCTTGCCGGTGGAACGCTCAATGGTGCCCGGCTCGAGCAGCTTGACGCGCGCCGCGATGCCGAGCAGCGACTTGAGCGCGTTTTCAAGCTGGCGGCCCCTGCCGGTGAGGCCGCGCACGGTATCGGAAAAGACGTCGTTACTGATCTCCACCTGCACTTCGATGCTGTCGTTGTTGTCCGCGCGATCGACCACGATGCGGTAATTGGCCGGATAGCCGAGCGACAGCAGCACCGATTCGATCTGCGACGGGAACACGTTGACGCCGCGTACAATGAGCATATCGTCCGTTCTTCCGCGCGGCTTGGTCATCTTCACGAGCGTGCGGCCGCAGGCGCATTTTTCCGTGGAGATCACGCCGATATCGCGCGTGCGGTAGCGCAGGATCGGAAACGCCTCCTTCGTGATGGCGGAGAACACCAGCTCTCCCTGCTCTCCCTCCGGCAGCACCCTGCCGGTTTCGGGATCGATCACCTCCACGATGAAGTGATCCTCGTTGATGTGCATGCCCGTCTGCTCATCGCATTCAAACGCAACGCCCGGCCCGATGATCTCGGTCAGGCCGTAGATGTCGAACGCCTTGAGCCCGAGCTGCTCCTCGATCTGGCGGCGCATCTCGTTCGTCCACGGTTCCGCGCCGAAAACGCCGGCCTTGAGGTGAATATCGTCCTTCGTTAGGCCGTTCTCATGCAGCACCTCCGCGATGTGCAGCGCGTAGGACGGCGTGCAGCAGAGGATCGTCGAACCGAAGTCCTGCAATATGGTGATCTGCCGCTGCGTGTTGCCGCTCGATACGGGCACGGTCGTCGCGCCGAGTTTCATCGCGCCGCCATCCGCGCCGAGTCCGCCGGTGAACAGGCCGTAGCCATATGAAACGTGCACGATATCGTTCTCGTCGCAGCCGGCCGCGGTCAGCGCGCGCGCGCAGCAGTCCGCCCAGATGTCGAGGTCGCGCTTCGTATATCCGGCGACGATCTGCTTGCCCGTGGTGCCGCTCGAGGCGTGCAGGCGCACGACGTCCCTGAGCGGAACGGCCAGCAATCCGTAGGGATAGGTGTCGCGCAGATCCTGCTTGTACGAGAACGGCAGCCGGCCGAGATCATCGACCGAGCGGATGTCATCGGGGGTCACACCCGCCTGCTGCATCTTCTCCCGATAGAAGGGCACGCGGTCATAGATGCGCCGGACGGCGGCGATCAGGCGCTCGCTCTGGAGCGCGCGGATCGTCTCGCGCGGCGCGGTTTCGATTTCCGGTTGGTAGTACCTGGTCATGGGATTCCTTTCCTCTGTGTGTTTATGCGTCCCGCCCGAGCAGGAACGCCCGGCGGTTCATGGCAAGATATTTTTCGGGAATCCGCTGCTCCATGGCGGCAAACCATTCCTCCAGCGTAAAATCGAACGAACGGGAAAACCGCCCGAGCAGCACCAGATTGACCGCCTTGGACGAGCCGGCCTGTTCGGCCAGCGCCAGCGCGTCGAGCGCGTCAAGCCGCGCGCCTGCGGCGGCGATCTTCTGCTCCAGTTCGGCCGGGTACGCGGCTGCGCCGGTGATCACCGGCATGGGGTTGATCTGCTGCGTGTTGGCGATGATCCTGCCGCCGGGCTTGAGGTAGCCCGTCCAGCGTGCGGCCTCGAGCAATTCAAACGCGATGATACAGTCCGCTTCGCCCGCATCGATCACGGGGGAGCAAACCCGCTCGCCATAGCGCACATACGTCACGACGCTGCCGCCGCGCTGGCTCATGCCGTGTACCTCGGAAACCTTGACGTCATAGCCCCTCGTGAGCAGAAGCTGGCCGAGGAGCTTGCTCGCAAGCAGCGAGCCCTGTCCGCCGACGCCGACGATCATGATGTTCTTCGTTTCCATACTCATTTTCCCTCCCCGCCAAGCGCGCCGAAGCTGCAAAGCTGGCTGCAAACGCCGCAGCCGGTGCAGAGCGTATTGTCGATGGACGCCTTCCTGTCCGCGATGCTGATGGCCGGACAGCCGATCTGCATACATTTGCCGCAGCCGCGGCACTTGTCCGCGTCCACGGTCAGCGGGCCGTTGTGCCTGACATATTTGAGCAGCGCGCACGGCCGCCGCGCGATGATCACGGAGGGCTCGTCCGCCGCCAGCTCCTCGGTAACGGCCCTGTCGCACGCGGCCAAATCGTACGGGTCGACCACGCGCACGCGGCGGATGCCGAGCGCGCGGCACAGCGCTTCGAGATCGACCTTCGCCGCCGGGTCGCCCTTGAGGTTCCTGCCGGTGGTGGGGTTGTCCTGATGGCCGGTCATGCCGGTGATGGAGTTGTCGAGGATGATGACGGTGCTGTTCGAGTCGTTATAGGCGATGTTGACCAGCCCCGTCATGCCGGAGTGCATGAACGTGGAATCCCCGATGACCGCAACGGTGCGGTGCGCGTCCGCCCCCGCCTTGTTGAAGCCGTGCAGTCCGGAGACCGAGGCGCCCATGCAGATCACCGCATCGATGGCGGTGAGCGGCGGCGTTGCGCCGAGCGTGTAGCAGCCGATGTCCCCGATGACGTTGAGCTTATGCTTTTTGAGCGTGTAGAACAGTCCGCGGTGCGGGCAGCCGGCGCACATGACCGGCGGCCGCGGCGGAATGGACTCCTCCAGATCGCGGCCCTCGGCCGGCGTCATGCCGAGCGCTCGCCGCACGGCGTTTTGCGACAGCTCGCCGATGGCCGAAAACAGGCTCTTTCCCTCGACCGCGAGGCCGAGGCCGCTGCAATGCGCTTCGATAAAGCCGTCGAGCTCCTCGACGACGACGACCCGCTTTACGCCCGCGGCAAAATCGAGGATCAGGCGCTTGGGCAGCGGATGGATCATGCCGAGCTTGAGCACCGGATAGCGGTCGCCGCAGGCCTCCTTGACGTACTGATAGGCGGTGCTCGAGCAGATCAGGCCGATGCTCGCATCGCTTCCCTCCTCCACGCGGTTGAGCGACGTGGTTTCGGCATAGTCGGCCAGCGCCAAAAGCCGCTCCTCCACGACCGGGTGGCGACGCTTGGCGTTGCCGGGCATCATGACGTACTTTGCTGCGTCCTTTTGGTACGGCCGCGCGGGCGGCTCCTCGCGCGCCGCGGTTTCAACGATGCTCTGCGAGTGCGCGATGCGCGTGCACATCTTCAGCAGCACCGGCGTGTCAAACCGCTCCGAGAGCGCGAAGGCAAGCTTTGTAAAGGAGATGGCCTCCGCCGAGTCGGATGGTTCGAGCATCGGCAGCTTGGCGGCCTTTGCATAGTGGCGCGAATCCTGCTCGTTCTGCGAGCTGTGCATGCCCGCGTCGTCCGCCACGCCGATGACCATGCCGGCGTTCACGCCCGTGTAGGAAATGGTGAACAGCGGGTCCGCCGCCACGTTCAGGCCGACGTGCTTCATGCCGCAGAAGCTGCGCTTTCCGGCCAGGGCCGCGCCGAACGCGACCTCCATGGCGACCTTCTCGTTGGGCGCCCACTCGGCATAGATCTCATCATACTTGGCCGCGCACTCGGTGATCTCCGTGCTGGGGGTACCCGGATAGCTCGAGACCACGGCGCAGCCCGCCTCATACAGCCCGCGCGCGGCAGCCTCATTGCCGAGCATCAACGTTTTCATGTCGTTCTCCTTCCGCTCTTGTCCTGTCGTTTTGTCCCGGCGGCAGCCGCCGGCTCATCCTTCGGCTTATCGGCCGCGCTTCCAAACGGCGGCGCGGGCGTTTTTTTGTTTCAGGATTTCGTCTGTGCTTCCACAAGGCGGCCGCTGCCGTACCGCTCGCGCAGCACCGGCTTTTCGATCTTGCCGGTGGGGTTGCGCGGCACGTCCGCAAAGATGATCCGCTTCGGCCGCTTATAGCGCGGCAGTTCCTCGCAAAAGCGCTGCACCTCGGCCTCGGTGAGCGATTCGCCCTCCTTGACCGCAATGACCGCCGCGGCGATCTCGCCCAGGCGCGCGTCCGGCAGGCCGATCACGGCCACGTCGCGGATGCTGGTATGCCGGCGCAAAAAATCTTCGATCTGTACGGGGTACAGGTTTTCGCCGCCGGAGATGATGACATCCTTCTTCCGGTCAACGAGGTACAAAAATCCGTCCGCATCCATGCGCGCCATGTCGCCGGTATACAGCCAGCCGTCCCGGAGCGTTTCGGCCGTCGCCTCCGGGTTCTTGTAGTACCGCTGCATCACGCCCGGGCCCTGCACGATCAGCTCCCCGACCTGCCCCTCCTCTACGTCGCACCCGGACTCATCGACCACGCGCGCCTGCCAGAGATAGCCCGGCTTGCCGATCGCGCCGACCTTATCGATGTTCTCCACGCCCAGATGCACGCAGCCGGGGCCGATCGATTCGCTCAGGCCGTAGTTCGTATCGTACTGGTGGTGGGGAAACACCTGTTTCCAGCGGTGGATCAGGCTCGGCGGCACCGGCTGCGCGCCGATGTGCATGAGCCGCCATTGGTCGAGATAATAGTGGTCGAGATGGAGACGGCCGGACTCGATGGCGTCAAGCATGTCCTGCGCCCACGGCACGAGCAGCCATACGATCGTGCATTTCTCCTCCGTGACGGCGCGGCAGATCCACTCCGGCTTTACGCCGCGCAGCAGCACCGCGCGGCTGCCCGAGAGCAGACTCCCGAACCAGTGCATCTTCGCGCCGGTATGGTACAGCGGCGGAATGCACAAAAACACGTCGTCCCGCGTCTGTCCGTGGTGCTTGTGCTCGGTCAGGCACGCGCTTATGAGCGCGCGGTGGTTGTGCAGAATCGCCTTGGGAAAGCCCGTCGTGCCGGAAGAAAAATAGATCGCGGCCGGGTCCTCCTCGGTGAGGTACACCGCGGGCGCCGCCGAGGAGCAGTAGCCGCTCCGCTCGCCGCAGGGCTCCGCAAACGCCGGCGCGTCCCGCCCCACATACAGCATCGTGCTCACCCGGCCGAGCCGGCCGAGCATCGGCTCGATGCGGTCGGTGAACGCGGGACCGAACACGAGCACCTCCACGTCCGCAAGGTCGAGGCAGTAGGCGATCTCCTCGCCCGAGTAGCGGAAGTTCAGCGGCACGGCGATGCAGCCCGCCTTCAGCACGCCGAAGTAGATCGGCAGCCATTCGAGGCAGTTCATCAGCAGGATGCCGACCTTCACGCCCTTTTTCAGCCCGCGGCTTAGCAGCAGGTTTGCAAAGCGGTTGGCCCGCTTGTCGAACTCGCCCCATGAGAGCTCGCGGCGGTACGGCGCATCCGTCCCCGCGCTCTCGATCAGGCTGTAATCCCGCCAGGTGACCGCCTGGTCCCGTTCCTCCGAGGGATTGATTTCCACCAGGCTGATTTCGCTCCCATAGAGCCGTGCGTTCTTTTCCAAGAGATCTGTAATGACCATGGTTTTCTCCTTAACATAAATTCTTTGGTTGCGGGATAAAAAAACGTCCTCTGCAACATTGCAGAGGACGAGTAAACCCCGTGGTACCACCTCAATTTACCGTAAAAATACGGCCTCAGCGGATACTAACATATCCCGGTGCTGTAACGGGCACACCCGTCGTTGCCTACTCAAGGTTCAGCAAGCCGCTCCGAAAGGTATTCGGCGAAGGTCTTCCTGCTGCCTTGCACCACCCGGCAGCTCTCTGAAGGAAGGGGCGAACGCCTACTTGGTTTCTTCATCGCGTTTCACATTGGAATATACTTTAACAACATTCCCGCCGGATGTCAACCGTTTTTTTAGCTGGGGACATAATTTATTTTTTTCTTCTGCTGTTAAAAATCTTTACGCACGGTTGCTGATAAACAAAAAATATTATATACTTAAGCTGTAATCATATCAATACTTGCAAAGTATAGAAAAGCTATATGGCTTTTTACACGCTCTGTATTTTGCCTGGCGGCTTTTGATATAAGCATTTTTTACACCGGCATTTTGAAAAAGTGGATGGGACAATTGGGAAGGGGGAAAAATATGGAACGGAAAAACAGGTTGGCCGCCTACATCCTCATGACCATACTGTGCCTGGCCATCGCCCTGGGGGCGTCGGCGGGGTACGCGGCCCTGGAGCGGCTGAACCGGCGGTATTATACCCTGGTCGTGTATCTTGCGGCGTTGCGGGTGGCGCTGCCGGCCCTCTTTGGCGTAGCCCTCTATTTCTGGCAGCGGGTTGGCCGCGCACTGGCGCCCGGCCAACGGCGCTGGGTAAACGGGGCGGCTTTGCTGGCGGCGTGCCTGTGCGCCTGGCTGGGATTCTCCCTTATGTGGATTGAATTCACCGGCTATGTGGGGCTGTGGCTGTTTATGGCCCTATTGCTCTGCGCCCTGTTGGGGGATATTGGAGCAGGTTAGCCGGCCTTTGCCCGGCGGCGGGGTTGGCGCTTCTGCCTTTGGCCTGGGGTTTTCCAGGGCCGAAGGTGGGGGGCGGCGGGCGCGCCCAGCGCGCACAAAGCAAGGGCGGGGGCCAAAGGCCCCCGCCCTTGCTTTGCGGGCGCTTCGCGCCCCCGCCGCCCCGCCGGGAACGCTGGAATTTTCTGCTGCCCATACGGACAATCCGCCCCATGTCCACCCCGCATTCCATTCCGCAAAGCTAGCGGGCGTTCCCACAGTTCCCAATGGTCATTGCCCGTCGCCGCCAAAGCGGCTTTTGCCACTGGCGACCCTCGGCTCCTCTCCCCTCTAGGCGGCCCGCCGGCGTATTCCGTCGGAAACCCGAAAGAGTATTCCAGCTGGTTTTCCCCCGCTTTTTTCAAAAGCGGGCCAGGGGGTATGGGGGGCTGGAAGCCCCCCATACAAACCCGGGAGCAAGCCACCTTGCCCCTACTTGCCCACGCAAAAGCGGGAGAAGATCCGTTGGATCACAGCTTCTTCCACGGTGCTGCCGGTGATGCGGCCCAGGGCCTCCAGGGCGTTGCGCAGGTCGGTGGCCAGGCAATCCGGGTCGGGGGCGTGGGGATCTGCGGCCAGCAGGGCTTGCCGGGCGTCCTCCAGAGCCTCCACGTGGCGGGCGTTGGTAATCAGGGCGCTTTCTCCGGCGCCAGGAGCCACCCGAGCGGCAATGGCTTGGATCAGCTGGGACAAGCCGGCCCGGGTAAG
>ERZ857998.1811-NODE-1811-length-22450-cov-7.919044_pt1 | contig 22450 bp, 28 predicted proteins | sample MGYA00519954_ERZ857998 | MGnify/ENA primary metagenome ERZ857998 (study PRJEB31778, sample SAMEA3449424) | human gut metagenome | biome: human gut; feature: human-associated habitat; material: faeces | place: United Kingdom | collected 2010/2012 ...
TTACAAAGAATTTATTCTTTTCAAAACTTATTCCTAGTAGGTTACACCTGTCCTTTAATTGACTATCTGACAATTCTGTAGTAATATATAAGACAGGTGAAGGCTTTAGAATCTCATGACCTAAAAATGCTTTTTTGTTGGCAATTGAGTTGGCAAGTTGTAACGCAAATAAGGACTTACCAACTTTAGGTTTAGATACTAATAAGTACACACCTTTAGACCTCATTATCCCATCGATTATGATGTCTTTTTTTGTGGTTTCTTTTAGTTCTTCAAAAGCCTTCATATCTTTATGCCTCCTTCATAGTATTTGCTCTAGCTTCTAAGTATGGAATATCTATATTTAAGTATTTAACAACTTCTTGCATTGGTACTGCATTATTTGGAACATAATAGTTTTCACTTTCTAATTTTTTCTTTATAGTGCTTTTAATAACTAATGCATTATTTCTACCAACACCTGCTAGTTTCATTAAATCACTTAAATTACACCATTGTTTTGCTATTAATTTTAATGTTTCACTTGCTGTCATACATTATCACATCCTTTCTTATAATTCGTATTCTTCTTCATTCCATTTATCGTATGGAACAGCATTTACTTCTAACATATTTGTTTCTGAGTTATATCTAATATATTTAGCTATTCTTAATTCTAATAAAGCATCTTTAATATCTTCTTTAGAATCTGAACAATATTTTTCTACTTCAAATCCAGTAGTAATATTATTAGTTAATACCATTGTTAAGAATCCTTTAGCTCTTAAAGATATATTTGGATCTTTTAAAAATTCATCAAAAGCTCTATATACTTTAAAGTTTCCCATTTAATTACCTCCTTTCTTTTAAAATAGAGTAGAGTTATCCCTGGGTTCTCCCATATATTCGAAATTTTAGTTATTTCGTAACTCCCGTGCCAATAGGGTTATTATTTCGACCTTGCATTTTATAAGTTCGGCATATCGGTGATTTCCGCAACTACTAAGTTGTAATTTATCATCTCCTTTCTATGAACGATAATATCGTTCAATACAAATATAACACTCAAAAAAGTTTAAGTCAATACTTTTGAACGAAAAATTCGTTCTTTTTATTTACAATAATTTTTTTTAATGGTAAAATGGTTTATAGGAGAGGATATAAGACTCTTGAAAGAGGTGTGATTATGGCTATATCTGATTTTAAAGAGATGGTTGAAAATGCAAGAAAACTTAAAGGTTATTCGCAGAGAGAATTAGCTAAAATGATTGGAATGAGTCAAAGTACATATAATGACACAATTAATGGGAAAATTAAAAAGCCTGATATAGATATATTGAAAAGGATAGCTGAAGAGTTAGATTTATCTCTAGATTTAATGTTAAAAGAATCTGGATATGGAGAATCATTTTCTATATATGGAATTGATAAATACAAAAATAAATCCACAAAGGATTTAAAAAACTTGATTGATGAATATAAAAAATCTGAGTTAGATTTATTAGAATTTGATCATCAAAAGAGAAATGTTACAAGAAAAGCAAGACAAAAAATGTTTATGACAATAGAACATATGAAAATAATGAAAGAAAATAAAGATAGCTTATATACAATTGACAAAGCAATAGATGATGTTCAATCTGCATTTGATCAACTAGAAATGGTAGAAGAAAAATATGATTATCAAAAACTACCAAAAGATTTATAATTCAGGAGGTAAAAGGATATGTTAAAAGCAAAACCATTTGTTAAGTGGGCAGGAGGCAAAAGATCAATTATTGATAAATTGATAAATCTTGCTCCAGAAGATTTTAATACATATTATGAGCCATTTGTTGGTGGTGGAGCTATGTTATATGAACTTCAACCAAAAAAGGCTGTTATTAATGACTATAATACAGAACTAATGAATGTTTATGAATGTATTAAAGATGAAAATAAATTTGCTAATATGTGTAGTGAATTAAATAAACATGAAGCTAAACATTCAGAAGATTATTATTATGAAATAAGAGATTTAGATAGAGATAAAAAGAAGTTTAATAAATTAGCTGACTATAAAAGAGCAGCTAGAACAATTTATTTAAATAAAGCTTGTTTTAATGGACTATATAGAGTTAATAGTAAAAATGAATTTAATGTACCATCTGGCAAAAAAAATAAAGTAAATACATATGATGGACCAAATTTAGGAATAATTCATTGTTTGTTAAATTTTAATGATATAAAACTATTATCAACTGATTTTGAAGAAGCAGTAAAGAATGCTAAAAAAGGAGACTTTATCTATTTCGATCCACCATATGATTCTGATACTTCTACATTTAATAGCTATACTGAAAATGGATTTGGAAAAGAAGAACAAAAAAGATTAGCAGAAGTATTTAAAGATTTAGATAAAAGAGGTTGTTATGTAATGTTATCCAATTACAATACAAAGCTTATTAAGGAATTATATAAGGACTTTAATTTCAACTATGTAGAAGCCCAAAGAAACATTGGCGCTAGCTCAAAAAACAGAGGCAAAGTTGAGGAAGTTATAATAACTAATTATAAGAATACAGAAGGTTTTAATAATTAATTATATAAGATGGGAGGTTTAAAATTAATGAATAAAAAGAAATACTATTATAATAAAAAAGATTTTAAATTAATTTTAGGCGACTCATTTGAAGAATTAAAAAAGATAAAGAAAAATACTGTAGATATGATATTTGCAGATCCACCATATTTTTTATCAGGTGATGGTATATCATGTAGTGGTGGAAAAATGGTTTCAGTGAATAAAGGTGAATGGGATAAAAAAATTGGTATTGAAGAAAAGCATCAGTTTAATCGAGAATGGATAAGATTGTGTTATGATGTTTTAAAAGATGAAGGTACTATATGGATAAGTGGAACTCTTCATAACATATATTCAATCGGTATGGCTCTTGAACAAGAGGGATTTAAAATTATTAATAACATAACATGGAGAAAATTAAATCCTCCACCTAATATTAGTTGTAGATATTTCGTTCATTCTACTGAAACAATATTATGGGCTAAAAAAGATATAAAGAAAGCAAAACATAAATTTAATTATCAATTAATGAGAGAATTAAATGGAGGTAAACAGGCTAAAGATGTATGGGAGTCATCTCTTACAAAGCCAAGTGAAAAGAAGTGTGGTAAACACCCAACACAAAAACCAATGGCCATATTAGAAAAACTAATTTTAGCTTCAACAGATGAAGGAGATTTAATTCTAGATCCATTCAATGGTAGTGGAACAACTGGAATTGTAGCTAATAAATTAAAAAGAAAATATATAGGTATAGATTTAGAAAAAGAATATTTAGATATAACGATAAAAAGAAAGGAAAATAAAGAAAATGAATAGAGATTTTAATAAATGGTTAGATAATTTTAAATCAAGTATTTCAAATTATAGTTATTATGTTGATTTTGAAAAAATATATAAGTCAGCTGAAAAATACAAAGTTGAATTAAATATACTTAATTCATTAATTGGAAGCAAAAATATAGAAGAGGATTTTGAGAATATAATTTTAAAATATCCTGAAACATTAGAAGTAATACCAATGTTACTTGCTGTAAGGTCTAATGAAATATTTGTAAAAGATAGTACAAATGAATATTTATTTAAGTTCAATAAGATGGTTTATTCGATTGGAGATTATATAAAATTTATGAGAGAAACTGGCTTATTTGAATTATTACAAAATCATATTATTAATAACTTATACGACTATTTATTAGGTGTTGAAGTTGGATTAGACTCTAATGGTAGAAAAAATCGTGGTGGACATTTAATGGAAGATTTAGTAGAAAGTTTTATTGTCAAAGCTGGATACAAGAAAAATGAAAACTATTTTAAAGAAATGTATCTATCAGATATAGAGAAAAAATGGAATCTAGATTTATCTGAAATGTCTGGTAATAATACATCAACAAAGAGATTTGATTTTGTCATTAAAACAGATAATCAAGTTTACGTAATTGAAACAAACTTTTATGCATCAGGTGGTTCAAAATTAAATGAAACAGCACGTAGTTATAAAATGTTAGCAGAAGAATCCAAAAAAGTTGATGGTGTAACATTTATATGGTTTACTGATGGACTTGGTTGGAAGAGTGCAAGAAAAAATTTAGAGGAAACATTTAATGAATTACCAACATTGTATAGTATTAATGATTTAGATCAAGGAGTATTAGAAAATTTAAAGTAGTGAGGTGTTTGTGGTATGGAAGCTAAAGAAAAAGTTATATTAAGAGATGTATTATATGGAATGAAATCACAATTTTGTATTCCAGTTTTCCAAAGAAACTATAGTTGGAATGAAAAAAACTGTGAGAGATTGTTTAATGATATTTGTGATTTAATGGAGAATAAGGAAAGAAATCATTTTATTGGTTCATTTGTTTATAAAATGGTTAAATTAGTTGATACACAATATATTCAATTTGTATTGATTGATGGACAACAAAGACTAACTTCATTAACGTTAATATTAAAAGCATTATATGATTATTTAGGAACTCTTGGAGAAGAATATGAAGGTACAAGAGAAGAAATTAGAGATAGTTATTTATTTAATAAATTTGCAAAAGATGCTAATTTAAAATTAAAATTAAAACCAAATAAAGAAGATGATAAAAACTTTAATTTATTAATGCAAGATAAGTATGATGAAATTGATTCTAACTCATTAATATATCAAAATTACAAGTACTTTTTGGATAGAATAAAAAATCTTGAAGAGTCTATTGAAAATTTTTATGACGCATTACAAAGACTTGAAGGTGTTTCAGTAACACTTGATAAAGATGATGATGCTCAAATGATATTTGAAAGTTTAAATTCTACTGGTCAAGATTTAACTGATGTTGATCTAATACGTAATTATTTATTAATGAATTGTGCACCAGCTGAGCAAGATGATCTTTACAATGATTATTGGATTAAACTTGAAAAAATACTAAAGAAAGATTTTACTGATTTTGTAAGAGATTATCTTTCATTAAAAAATGGTGTGGTTGTACAAAATGGTAAAAATAAAGTATATAGTGCTTTTAAAAAATATTATTATAACAATTATATAAGTCAACAAATTGGATTGGAAAGTTTCCTAAATGAGTGGATTGTTTATGCCAATGCATATTCAATGTTAATCACTCCATCTGACAAAAGAGAAAAGAAATATATTTTAGAAAATGCATTGAATGACACTATCATGTTAAATATTAAAACAACATATCCTTTCTTATTAGGAATAATGCATGATTACATAAATAGAAAAATTGATAATGAAGAAACAGCTGGAATATTAAGATTAATTGAATCATATGCAGTTAGAAGAAGTATATGTGGTATTCAAGGTGGAGCACTATCACAAGCAATGGCTTCAACATATAAGGAATTAACTGAAAAATATAAAGATGATTTTTATGATGATGCATTTAATAAAGTAGCAACAAAAATGGCTAGTATTAATACAAATGCTTATTTTCCTAAAAATAGTCAGTTCATGGATGGATTTACTTCTAGAGATATGTACAGTTCTCCTTTAAAGAAATATGTTTTATATAAACTTGAAAACAGTTTTCAAGATAAGGAAATAATAAATATTGATAATTTAACTATTGAACATGTAATGCCTAATACAATTACTGATGAATGGAAAAAATATCTGAATATGGCTGATGTAAATGAATTTCATGAGCAATATAAAAATAGAATTGGAAATTTAACATTAACAGCATATAACTCTGAAATGGGTCAAAAATTATTTAATGAAAAGAAAAATAATTCCGATTTTAGTAGATTATATTTAAATAAATATTTTACTAATATTGAAAAATGGGGAAAACAAGAGATAATTGATAGAGGTAATGCTTTATTCAAGATTGCTGAAAAAATATGGCCATTTCCAAATGTTATTCCAGAAGAAGAGTTAAGTTCAGAAAGTTATAATTTATTAGATGATATTGATGAATTTGATTTTTCAAGTACAAAACCATTGAAGTATAAGTTTGATGATGAAGAAGAAGTACATGTTAATAATTGGTCTGTGTTATATCAAGGATTTATGGATAAATTATACAATTTAAATAAAGATGCATTTGTATCATTTATGTCTGATGAAAATTATTGTGGAACTACTAGAAGTATGTTAAGCAAAAATGCAGATGATTTACGATATGCTGGTTCAATATCTGATGGATATTATATAGAAATGAATCAAAATACTATGAGAAAAATTAAGATATTAAGAACATTATTAATTGATATGGGATATGATAATTCAACTCTAGTAGTTTATGTCGTACCAGCATAGTGTTTTTGCGTCACTTGCGTCACTTAAATATAGAGGGGGTACCAAATTTAAGTGTCATAAGTGTCATAGACTAGAGAATATCTAGTCTTTTTTAATAGATCAGAAAATAGTAATATTCCGATGTAATTAAATTAAAGAAAATGTGTTATAATTATCATGTATATAAGACTCGCGTAAAAAACATCCAGTATTATGAGAGGAGATTAAAATGGAAAAAAACGAAATAATAAAACAAGAAAAAAATGAAGTAACGATTCAAGATAATAAAGAAATTGCATCTGATATTATGTTAGAAGAAATAATTTCTAAAGCTATTCAAATACCAGGTGTTAAAGTTGATAGAAATAAATTTTTAGCAGAAGTTTTTTCTTCAAAAGTTGATTTGCTTGAGAATATAATAAATAATGGTCCAGTAGAAGCTGGAATAACTAGAGAAGAAATAAGTAACATAGCTAATAAATTGATTATGAAGAGGACAAGTCAATCTTCAATCGCTTCTTTTGCAGCAGGTATTCCAGGCGGATTGGCAATGGCTGCAACTATTCCAGCAGATATATTACAATTTTTTGGAATGTCATTAAGACTTGCTCAAGAACTTTCTTATTTGTATGGTGCAGATGATTTATGGAAAAATGGACAAGTTGATGATGAAAAAGTAAAAAATCAATTGATATTATATTGTGGAGTAATGTTTGGAGTATCTGGAGCGGTTTCTGGTGTTAGAGTTCTATCAACACAAGTTGCTAAAACAGCTCTTAAAAAGATTCCACAAAAAGCATTAACTAAAACATTTTGGTATCCAATGATAAAAAAGATTTGTTCATTTGTTGGATATACACTAACCAAAAAAACTTTGGCTTCAGGTGTATCTAAGGCAATACCAGTTATTGGTGGATTAATATCTGGAACAATTAATTTTGCATCAATGATGCCTATGGCAAGAAAATTAAATGATACTTTAGATAAAGCAATATTTGATTATTCAGAGGAAGAATTTGATAAAGATATTGAATCGTTAAGTAATGAAACTGGTGAAGTTTCTGAAGAAGAAAAGCAAAGTTTTAAAGAAAAGTTTGCAGAAGGACTTAATAAAACAAAAGATAGTGTTTCAAATTTATTTTCTAAGTTTGGAAATAATAAAGATAAAATAAAAACCGATCCTATAGAAGAAATAAAAAAGTATAAAGAATTATTAGACTCAGGAATTATTAATCAAGAAGAATTTGATAAAAAGAAAAAAGAATTATTAAATCTTTAATTTATTAAAGTAATCGTCATATTAAGATATTAGGAACGAAAGTTCCTTTTTGTATGGTAAAATAGTTATGAAATAGTTAATTTTTATTTACAATTAATTGCAAAATCAAATGTTAAAATACATTGCTTGTAGCAACGGCATATTTGTAATAAACTTAACTTGATGAAAGGAGAAATTGTAATATGTTAAAAGATAATCTAAAAACATTAAGAAAAAACAAGGGACTTTCACAAGAAGAATTAAGTATTAAGTTAAATGTTGTAAGACAAACAATTTCAAAATGGGAAACAGGATTATCTGTTCCAGATGCTGAAATGCTAATAAAAATATCAGAACTTTTTGAAACGCCAGTTAGTGAAATTCTTGGAGAAAGTATAGAGGAAAAAGAAACAAATGATTTAAAAGTAATATCTGAAAAATTGGAAGTAATTAATGAACAATTATCGATTAGTCAAAATCAAAAAAGAAAAAGAAAAATTATAGCATTACTAATAATAGACATATGTTTAATATTTTTCTTCGTTTTATTAGCATTATTAGGTAGTCCCTATTTAACACGGGATTATGGTAATCCTGAATGGTCTGTTATTGGAACATTATGGCATTCATTTGAGTGGACATTTTTTAGAATAGCACCATTATTGATTATTGTAATTACAACTATATTAATAATATTATTTATAAAAAGAGAAAAATAAAACGATCAGAATATTAAGATATATAGAACGGATGAGAATTCGTTCTTTTATGTTATAATTAATTATAGGAGTTGATAGAATGGCTACTACAAAAGATTATAGAGATTTTATTTTAGAACAATTAAACTTATTAGACAATATAACTTGTAAATCTATGATGGGAGAATATTTACTTTACTATAATGGATTATTATTTGGTGGTATTTATGATGATAGATTACTTGTTAAAATAGTTGATAGTAATAAAAAATATAATATGCAAGAATCTATTCCTTATGAGAGTGCTAAACCAATGTATTTAGTAGATGATGTAGATAATCAAGAATTATTAAGAGATATAATATTAGATACTTGCAAAGATATAAAAAAGTAAAAAGCTCGGAAGATTAAGATATTACGAGCAATTAAAATTTAACAAAATAGATAATATGTTAAAAAAATCGAAAAATTTTAACATATCAAAAAAATATGTTAAAAAAACACATCATACCGATAACGGTATAATAGCATAAAAAAGAACTAGATGATTTGTATTCATCTAGTTTTATTATTCTACAATTTAATCATTTGTGATGTTTTTCTATCGACTACCTTTAACTTATATTTATCTTTTAATATTTTATCTAATTTATCATAATTAAATATTCCATCAAGTAATGGATCAGTAAATCTAGTTAAAGCTGAATTGACTTGTTGTTCTAATGTACATTCCCATAATGCACTCATTTCATATCCTATAGCTAAATAATGTGCAACATATTCATACATATACTTTATTAAATATTTATCCATTTTTTTATCAAATGGAATTACTATGTTTAAAAACTCTTCATCAGTGATATTTCCACAACTATTTTTCCTTATCATTTTTATTCCTCTCTTTATCATTTTACCCATCAGCCACCCATCAATTTTAGTAAATTTTGATGGGTAGAATTGTATTTTTTTAAACTGTGAGTCTTGAAAAACGTTGATTTTACTGGGTTTTATACCATCGATTTTTATGCTAATATCCACCCCCTGAAGAGAGCAGGCCCACTAGTGTTGATCGTTTGCGTGCCAACCTTGTTTGGCGTGTGTATGGTTATGGGTATGGCATTCACAACTTTTCTGCTCTCTCATGTTGTTATACCTTCAATCTATCTAAAAACTAATGCCATAATAGAAAGTGGTAATAGTAGTAGTACTAATCCGTATATACTTTCTTTAGATGTGTAAATGAATATGAAATAAGTTATATATATAAATATATTGTTAATACTAATATTGGTGATATTATGCAATATGATATTAGAAGTGATTTATTAATTGAGGCATTGTCTATTGATACTGATGGTATAGTAAGTGATGTTAGAAATGAAAATAATTTAACGATTACAACTGTAGATGTAATTGATGAGGATATTACTAAAAAAAAGAAGGGAAAATATATTACTATTGAGTTTAATGATATAAATAGTGATAAAGAAAATCTTAAGATTGAGTTAAGAAAGTCGCTTGAGTATTTGTTTAAAATCAATAATATAATGAAGGATAGTAGTGTTTTAGTTATTGGTCTTGGTAATGCAAAAAGTACTGCCGATAGTTTGGGCCCTTTGGTGATAGATAATATAATAGTAACAAGGCATTTAGAGGAACTTGGATATAATAATATGAGAACTGTAAGTGCAATAAAACCAGGTGTAAAGGGGGAAACTGGTATAGAAACTAAGGATATAATAAAGGGAATAATAGATGTAATAAAACCGGATTTTATTATTGCTATTGATTCTCTTGCTAGTAGTTCTATATCAAGGATAAATAAGACAATACAACTTACTGATACTGGTATACATCCTGGCAGTGGTGTAGGTAATAAGAGAGAAGAGTTGAGTAAAGATACAATATCTATTCCTGTTATAGCTATAGGTATACCTACTGTTTGTGATGCAGTTACAATAGTAAATGATACGATAGAAGAGGTATATAAGCATTTTGCAATAACTACTAAAAGTATAAATAATCCAGTATTTAAAATGACACCATTATCTAGTATAAAAGTTGATAATTATACTCCATTAAATAAAGATGAGAAAGAGAAATTATCTGGATTAATAGGAACTCTTTCTTATGAAGATAGAAAAGCTTTAATATACGAGGTTCTTTTGAAAACGAATTATAATTTAATGGTAACACCTAAGGAAATAGATTTTATAATAGATAAATTAAGTGATTTAATAAGTATAGGTATAAATGAAGTTTTACATGATTTTAATCTATAATCGACAATTTTTATAATATGATTTATATATTATTTAATTGGGTGATTTTATGAAGTTAAAGGGAAGAAAACATATTTTATTAAAACCATTATTAGTTTTAGTATTTATGTTTTTTATTTGTTATATGACAATAGAATATTTAAGTAATAATATAGAAATATCTAATGAGGAATATGTTCGGTTATTACTTAGTGATTCTTATAAGAGCAAAGATAGTAATTTTTATTATAATGTGATTAGTTTTTTTACTGATAAATTTAATCCGAAGGAAATGCTTAATATTCCTGAAAATAAGGAAGTTAAGATAAAAAACAAATTTGTTAGTAATCCTAATAAAAAGATTATTACTGATCCAGTATTATATATTTATAATACTTATCAATATGAAGAATATAATAGTAAAGATAATATATTTGATATTACGCCTAATGTAATGATGACTTCATATATATTAAGTGAGAAATTAAATAATTTGGGTATAAGTAATATAGTTTTGGATATAAATTTAGATAGTTTAAATGATAGTGATTATATGAAAGTAACTAATAAAATATTAGCAGATAAGAAAAAGGAATATCCTAGTTTAAAATATTTTATTGATATTAGTCGTGATAGTATAGATTCTAATGTTAAAAGTATTAAAATAGATAATAAGAACTATGCTAGAATATTATTTATGATAAATAAAAGAAGCACTAATTATAGTGATAATTTAGAACTTGTTTTGAAATTGAATTCTAGATTGAATGAAATTTATCCAGGTATAACAAGAGGAATAAGTAAAGATAAGAATAGTGATTATGATGGGATTAGAATTGAATTTGGCAATATTTTTAATGATTATGATGAGGTAATTAATACTGTAGATGTGTTTTCGAATATATTTAAAGAGGTATTATATGAATAAAGAATCTGCTGTAAAAACTGTATTTATTTTGCTGTTTATATGTTTTTTAACTATTTATATATCACAGGCAACTGGCTATTATGAGTATAAACTTCATAAGAAAGCAGAATTAACAAAGGAACAAATAAAAAAGTTTGAAAATGATGTTAAGAATAATGAAAAAATTGATTTAAATGATTATTTAAAGGATGGTGTAAAAGATTATTCAAATAGTGTTTCTAAAATGGGAACTGATTTTTCTAATGTAACTAGTAAATATATAAAAAAAGGAATAGATGGTATGTTTAAAATTATAGATAGTTTGCTTACGTAGTTTACAAAATACTCATTTTAAGATATTATTATAATGTGGTGGATTATATGAACGATTTAAGTAAGTATAAGTTAAGTTATAATGATTATAAAATAGATATTAGTGTTATAAATAAGTTGTGTTTAGATATAGATGGTGATAATAAGGAATTGTCAATCTTGGAAGTTGTAGTTACAAAAAAGAACGGAAGTGTCGTTTATTTGGGTGATTTTTATGGATTGCTTCCTAAGGTTTTGAGTAATGATGAGATTAGCAAAATGATATCTTATTTAATGGATAATATTGATTATATATTATATGAAAATTCTAGGTTCATTGGAGTGTTTGATGGCAAAGAAGTGACTTTAAATGATAAAATAACTGCTGTTTTAAGAAGAAAAATGAATAATAGTAGTGAACTTGAATTAAAGAACATTTATGAAGAATATATGAGTATGAAGAAAGATACAAAAGAACATGTGAAATATGCTCATTTTTTAGAATTATATTTTAATAGCCATAAGATACCAGATTCAATAGTAGGATCTTACTTAGGAAAAAGAAGAAAATCTATATTGGATTATGATGATGTTTCTTGTGAAATAAAGAAAGATTTTAATATGAATGTTTATGATAGTACATCTACTTATGAATATGAGAATAATTTGGAATTATTAAGTAAATTAAATATAGAAATAAATGAAAAAGTAGAGGAACTTAAGGTATTAGAGAGTTTTATTAATAAGATAGATGATTTGTTAATGTTTCAAAATAATAATATTAAAACGAAAAAAGAGATTGGAACTATTGAACAAGAATTAGATGAATTGAAAATGTTTGACAAAAGAAAAAAAGAATTGAAGCAGAGATTAAAAGAATTAAAAAATGGATTTATTAAAATTGATATGGTTAAAGTGAGAGATGAATTAAAAGTTGATATTTCAGAAAGGTATACGAGTAAGTATGCGGATACTCATGGTATAATAACTTTATATGATAGGTTATCTTTAGAGGATTTATATCAAGTGTTTAATGAAATACATAGTGTAAGAGAAAGACAGCATTTGAGGTTGTTAGATAAGTATAATAATGTATCTGAAATGGTTCATTATCATGAAGAAAACTTTGTTGATATTGGAGATTTATATGATAGAGTAGATAATAGTAATAGAAAAAAATCATAAAAAAAAGAAAAATTATTGACAGTAAAATTGTACTATGCTATAATTTATCTTGTCTTGGGGAATTAGCTCAGTTGGCTAGAGCATCTGCCTTGCACGCAGAGGGTCAAGGGTTCGAGTCCCTTATTCTCCACCATTAGATAATTAACCCTTATTTTATAAGGGTTTTTATTATATCTTGATATTTTATATACCATTTATATACCAATTTTGATAGTTTTATAAATTATTAATGCAGTTGACTATGTCTTAAATATTTTGCTACTAGAGCAATGCTGGCACCATTATTAATTAATAGTGATGCACAACTATGCCTAAAGTCATGTATTCTTATTTGTTTTACATTTGCTTTTTCTATGTAATAATTGAATTTTTTTCTCAAGCATGTGTCCGAATATGGCTTGTTTGTTAAATAATTAAATAATATAGGTAACTCAGGGTTGATAATTACCTTTAATTTTTGTTCAATGTATTTCTTATAATTTTCAATTTCTTTAATTAGTTTTGGTGAAACGTCAAGTTTTCTTTGGGATGATTTTGTTTTTGTAGTACTGAAAAAAATTTGAATCTTTTGTATCATAATTTATGGAATGCTTAATTTATAATCTATTACCTCTTTTGTTGACCGGATTTTACGATTTTCCCCTTAACGGGAAAATGTTTTTTTCTTTAACCTCTGTATTCATTTTACTCATCGCTTTCTTACTTCTATTTTAAAAATATCTGTACTAGCATACTTATTTTTTCCTATCTTTAAAATAATTGAATGTTATTTTTGACAAGCATGTATAAATGTGATATTATAAAAAACATGTTTTTTAGGAGTGATTTTATGATAAGTAAAAAGGAGTTGCAATATGTTGGAGGATATCCTAATAAGGTGCCTTTTCCAGGAAAAAATTATGCTATTTCTGTAATGGAATATTTAAAAAAATGTTTGGAAGTTTATAAAGATGTATATTCAAACAAAACATTTAGTTTTATTTTCTCTGATGGTGAAGAGATTAATTTCGCATTGCTAAATAAGAATTTATGCCATTTATTAGGTATAGATTTTAAAGATTTAACTAATGATGATGCTAGTGAAACTATGCAAGATGTTCTTGGCTTTAATAAAGATGAACGTAAAACTTCTTTTGATGTTTTGGTGCGTATAATTGATAGGGCTGATGATGTTATTGAAAATGATTCTATTCCTAGCAATTATAAGATTATGAATTATTATAAATCTTTAACTAAAAGTGAAATGTTTTTGAAGTTGTCTAAGTTTGATAAATTTAATTTTGGCTGTATTAACTTTGATAAGAAAACATATGAATCATTTGATTCTAATTTATTTGGACCACAATCAACTAAGTTTTTATTTACGCAAAGTAATGAAGCAGTTGCTCCTTATTTTATGATGGGACTTAAGTATGATGAACAGTGTGGCCATTTTATACCTGAAACGTTAATCGCACCAAGTGATTTTACAAAGTTTTTTAGAGAACAAGAATTAGTTATTCCTACACAAATATTGATTGATAATTTGGATAATCTTAGTAAGATAAATGCTACTAGTGAAGAAAAATTAGCACTTTTAAATTTATATAAATTTATTATTAATACTTATAAACTTAATTCAAGAATAAATATATTTAGTGATTATGAAAGTGTTTTATCAAGTGGTAAACAGTTATAACTACTAAATTTAGTAAAAAAAAATATACTATTTTAATATTTCGTATATTTTTTCTAAACTTTCTTTTTTATTTGGATAAATAATTTCTACATTATCATTTTTGTATCTAGGTGTTAGATGCATATGATAATGTTTTATTTCTTGTCCATAGTCATTGTTCTGAGTAATTGTAAGTCCATCAATCTTTAATTTTTCTTTTAGTAATTTATACATATTTTTTGATACTTTATTTATGTGATTTAGTGTATCTAAGTCGATATCTGATAAATTAGTAAAGTGTTTTTTTGGTATTATAAGTAGATGTCCATCTGAACTTGGATTAATATTTAAGAATACTTTTACTATTTCATCTTCGTAAATGGTGTAAGATGGACTTTCATTATTAACAATTTTACAAAATATGCATTCCATATTTAACCTCCTATTATTATTGTAGCAAAAATACAAATTGTATTCAATAATAAATAGTGTTATAATTGTTTTGGTGGTAGCATGAAAAAGTTAACAGTTAATATGCTTTCTATAGCTAATACTGTAAAGGGTCAAGGAGTAGAAACTGCTTATAATGAGCTTACTAATCTTTTAGATAAATATGGTAAAGATGACATAAAATATGTGGTTAATAAGGGGTTGGGTTATGATGTGATGCATATGCATACTGTTAATCCTGCTAGTTATTTTAAGCAAAGATTTTCTAAGGGTGTTTCTCTAACTTATGTACATTTTTTGCCAAATTCACTTGTAGGAAGTTTAAAACTACCTAAGTTTTATATGAATGTATATGCATGGTGGACTAAAAGATGTTATTTAAAATCTGATTATTTAGTGGTTGTTAATCCACTTTATATAGATGAAATTGCTAAAATGGGATATCCTAAAGAAAGAATATTTTTTATACCTAATTTTGTGTCTTCTTCTAGGTTTTATGTAATGAGTAATGAAGAAAAAGATAGAAATAGAAAAAGATATGGCTTTAAGAAATCTGATTTTATAGTGATATCTGTTGGTCAATTACATAAAGGTAAAGGAATATTTGAATTTATTGATATAGCAGAAAAAAATCCTGATATAGAGTTTTTGTGGGTTGGCGGATTTACTTTTGGAAAATGGATGGAGGGCTATGATGATATTAAAAGGATTTATGATAATCCTCCTAGAAATTTACATTTTGTAGGAGTTGTTGATAGAGAAGAAGTGAATGTGCTATGTAATATATCAGATGTATTCTTTTTTCCGTCTTTTTATGAGTCTTTTGGTTTGGTTGCACTTGAAGCGGCATTTACTTTAAAACCACTTGTACTAAGAGATTTGGATGTTTATAAAACTGTATATAAAAATAATTATTTAAGTGGAAATACTAATGAGGAATTTATTAAAATAATTAGAGATTTAAAAGATAATAAAAAGTTATATGATGAATATGTAAAAAAGAGTAATAATATAAGAAATATGTATGATGAATATGGAATATATAAAAAATGGCTAGATTTATATAAAACTATTTCTAAAAAAGAATATCAAAAATGATATTTTTTTCTTCTATTGTGGTAGAATATTTATGTTTGGAGGAGTTTTATGCTAGAGATAAAAAATTTATGTGTAAAAGTTTTGGATAAAGAAATACTAAAGAATTTTAATTTAAATATAAGAGATGGAGAGATACATGCTATTATGGGTCCTAATGGTACTGGTAAATCAACTTTATCAAAGGTTATATTAAGAAGTGATGATTATAAAGTAACTAGTGGTAGTATAGATTTTTGCAATAATGATTTATTAAAGTTATCTACAGATGAGGTTGCTAGGTTAGGAATATTTCTTGCAATGCAATATCCTACTTCTATAGAAGGAGTTAGTAATGCAGATATGTTAAGGACGGCTCTTAGTATAAAAGAAAATAAGCAAATTAATTTGTTTAAGTTTATTACGGATTTAGAAAAATGTTATGATGAGTTAAAGTTTGATAAATCTACTATTCATTCATCTATAAATGAAGGGTTTTCAGGTGGCGAAAGAAAGAAAAATGAAATTATACAAATGAATTTATTAAAACCAAAACTTATAATATTAGATGAGATTGATTCTGGTGTTGATGTAGATAATTTAAAGGTAATAGCTGAAAATATAAAGAAGTATAAAGAAGAAAATAATGCATCGATTTTAATAATTACTCATTATCCACATATTTTAAATTATATAAAACCAGATTATGTTCATATTATGAATAATGGTTCTATAGTAAAAACTGGTGATTATTCACTTGCACTTTCTATAGAAAAAAATGGATATGAGGCAAGCATTATGAAGGAAATATAGAAGTATGAATAAGATATTAATGAATGAAGTAATAGATGGTATAAGGTTTGATAAACTTAAAGATAATGTAATAAATGTATTAAGAAATGAAAGAAAAGTGATTTATTTAGATAGTAGTGATTTTAGTAATTATGAGTTTAATTTGGAAGAAAATGCGTATTTAGAAATAAATAAAATATATAATTTAGGTGAAGTTAATGAAGAAGTTACTATAAATTTAAATGGTATAAATAGCCAAGTTTTATATAATTTTAGAACTCTTTCTTCGAGTAATCAAAAATATATTATTAATGTTAATCATAATAATAAAAATACTATTAGTAATGTTATAAATAGGGCTGTTGTTTTAAATGATTCTAGAATTATGTTTGAAGTAAATGCAAGTGTTGAAAAGGGGAATAGTGGTTCTGTTTTGAATCAAGAAAATAAAATTATTACTATGGGAGATAATAATAGTGAAATAAGACCTAATTTATATATTGATGAGTTTGATGTAGAAGCAAGGCATTCAGCAATTATAGGTAAGTTTGATAAAAATGAAATATTTTATTTAATGATGAAGGGTATTAGTTATGATAAAGCAAATGAATTATTAGTAAAGGGATTTTTGAAAAGTCATATAGGAGGTGATTAAACTGAATACAAAGGATTTTAAGATGTTAGAAAAATCTTTGATATATTTTGATAATGCTGCTACAACTTTTAAGCCAAATCAAGTAATTAATAGTGTAATTGATTATTATTCAAATTATACTGCAAATGCTCATAGGGGAGATTATGATATTAGTTATGAAGTTGATACTAAGTATGAAGGTGTAAGAAAAAAGGTAAAAGAGTTTATTAATGCAAAAAAAGATGAAGAAATAGTATTTACTAGTGGTACTACTCAATCATTAAATATGATAGTAAATGGCTTTTTTAAGGATTATTTAAATGATGGGGATGAAGTATTGTTAACTAAAGCAGAGCATGCTTCTAATATACTTCCTTGGTTTAATATAGAAAAAGATATAAAGATTAAATATATTGAACTTGATAATGAACTTGTTACTTTAGATAATGTTATTAAAAGCATTACACCTAATACTAAAGTTATATCTCTTGCACATATAACTAATGTAATAGGAGATGAAAGACCTATAAAAGAAATAACTGATTATGCACATAAACATAATATTTTAGTTGTATTGGATGCTGCTCAAAGTGCACCTCATGTTAAAATTGATGTAGAAAATCTTGGTGTAGATTTTATGGGATTTTCTGGACATAAAATGTGTGGTCCAACAGGAATTGGTGTATTGTATGGAAAATATGAGTTGTTGAATAAACTTAATCCACAAAATGTGGGTGGTGGAATGAATAATGATTTTGAGAGTAACATGACATATAGATATAAAGAATTACCATATCGTTTAGAAGCTGGTACTCCTAATATAGAAGGTGTTATAGGACTTGGTAGTGCAATTGACTATATAAATAGTATAGGTATTAATAATATAGAAAACTATGTATCTAATTTAAGAAGTTATGCTATAGATAAATTAAGTAAATTGAAAAATATAGATATATATAATAAAGATATTAAATCATCTACAATAATTTTTAATGTAAGAGGAGTACATAGTCAGGATACATCTACATATTTAAATAAGCATGGTATATGTGTGAGGGCTGGTAATCATTGTGCAAAAATATTAAAAGATGAGATAGGTGTTACTAATACTTGTAGAATAAGTTTATATTTTTATAATACAAAAGAGGATATAGATAAACTTGTAGAAGTTTTAGATAATGATAATATATTAAGAGATTCATTAATATAAAAAAAGTTTAGATTTAAATTAATTTTCTAAACTTTTTTAATTTCTAAATTTGTTTTTGAATATATAGGTATATTATTATATTTAAATTCTTCTTCAATTGTACCTATATCATAAGGTGTATTGTCAAAAGCATAATACAAAATTTTTACTTTTTTATTTTCATATAAATAATTATTTACGGTTTTAATCAATTTTGATGATAAATCAATTGATTTATTTATTATTTTATCCATATCTTTTTTAAAGTTATACTTATCAATATTTATGTATTTATAAAACTTATTATTATGCGAATAAGATTCAATTCTTGATAATTTATTAAACATATTATTATTTTTATATAGTTTTTGTATAAATACATTGGATGTTCTTATAAGTAAGATAGAATATTTGTATAAAAATTGGGCATCAAAAGATTTGTAAACGTTTCTATATGTATTATTTATAATATTTCTTATCTTTTTATCTTTTATATATTTAACTCTTAAAAATGAATAATCATAGCTATCACAATAATATTTATTTAGTAAATATTTATCCAATTCACATTCAATTACTGTATGTGGCTTTATAACAGATTTAATCTTTTCATCTTTAATTATTTTTCCTATTAATGGATGAATAGTTATATCTAGTGCATAATGTGCAATATGACCATATAAATAAGACATTATTAAAGGATCATTTTCTAAATGATTATCTCTTATATATTTAATTGTATCTATAAAAAATTTTCTTGAGTTATTTAAATGTGTATCCAAAAAGGTTTCTCTTCCTACAAATGTAAGATCTTGACCTAATGAAAACAACTTTAAATGATTTATATCTATATTAACTTTTAACATGTTTTTTGACTTTAAATTATTATATAATTTTTCGCTCATTATTGCATGACTTGTGTAATTTGCCATATTATTCTTCCTTTTCCATGTTTAATTTTATAACTATTTTAATTATATGTCAAATTTCTTTTATTAAGTATGTTTTAATTACTATAGTAATATAGATTGTCGTGGAGTAAAGGGGAGTCAGCAATTAATAATGGATATGGAATAAACCAATGGGGAGAAAGTACATATGAAGATGGAAGTTCGTATGAAGGAGCAGATTTACAAGTATACTTAAATAAGATGTATTATGGAGGGGATACAACAGTAACATGTTGTAATGGTTCTAACAATATAACAAGAACATGTCCAAAAGATGGTAAAGGTAATTTTTTAACATTAGATGAAACATCAAAATCATTAATAGATAATCATTCATGGAATATAGGTGCTGATATTACGGCTAGTGCAGATATGCTTGGTTTTTATGATTTAGAAAGGGGGGACAGTAAATGGAAAAATATGTACAAGCTTCTGGAAGACAATGTCAACTTCATCCTCAAGCGCCTAAAATGGTAAAAGTTGATAAAAATGAATTGCATACTTATGCTTACATGTCGTATTTTGTTGCACCCTCAATCTATCTAAAATCTAATGTTTTAATAGAAAGTGGAAATGGTAGTGAAAGTAATCCTTATATGTTGATTTTTGATAACTAAAGGTACCTTTAGTTAAATATGGTAATATATGTTATTACAAATATAAGGCGGTTGTTGTGAGAAGGAAATGGCTTTTTAATTTAATTTTTTGTTTATTATTTAATATAGTGATTTTAGTTATGAGTTATATCCAAACATATAGTGTATCAATTGTATTTACTTTATTATATTATTTGCTATTATTTCTATTAATATTTTCTTTTGGTTGTTTGAAAAATGATAAGATAATATATAAAAAGAATGTAATTTTGTATTTTGTTTCATATGTTTTATTTTTAATTGTTTTTACGATGCTTTTAGGTAGAACTGGTATTGGTTTAATTGATAGAGAATATTTTAATTATTATATTAAAAAAATTAATCTTATCCCGTTTAAGACAATAATTGGGTATGTTTTATCAATTAGTAATTTTAAGTTGTTTTTATATAATATAGTTGGTAATTTAGTTGCGTTAATACCTTTATCAATTATTATATTGTTAAAAGACGAGAAAAATAAAAGTATAAAAAAACAATTTTTATTTTTAAGTATATCTAGTTTTATGATTGAGTTTTTCAATTATTATTTAGTGCTGGTAGTTTTGATATAGATGATTATATATTAAATGTTTTGGGGCCAATATTATTTATTCTTTTAATAAATAAGTTAAATGTTACACAAAAGATTATAAATGTTTTTAATAGTGATTTTAATATAAGGCATAATATGAAACTCTGTATTTATATTTTGGTGTTTTCTTTAATTTTGTTATTTTCTTTTATTTTAGTGTATGAGTTAATAGATAATAATTATAATGGTGGCAATATTGTTGATAGTGAAAAAATATATTTGATGGAGAATGAAAATTGTGAGGGTGAAACAAGTGTTACTATAGGTGAGTTAGTTTTAAATTTTAAGTGTGTTAATGCAAATTATCTAAATGTTAATGGAACTGAAATGAGTATTGAGGATGCATTTAAAGTTGGTTTTATAACAAGTGATAATTTTAATGAAATATTATTAGAAAGTAGTTTTACTTTTGATGGGGAAAGAAATGTATTTATTTTATTGGATAGTGGGTTATATGTGTATGAGTGTTTAAATAATATATATTTTATTAATAATGTAGATAACATAGAATATGTGTGTTCATAATTTAAAAATAATTATTTTATATATTTTTATAAGAGAGTTAGCGAATATATTAATACTGTTATCTTTTTTGGTTGACAAGAATATTATTAAGTGATAGAATTTAATTGAGGAGGGAATATTATGGCAGTTAAAATTAGATTAAAGAGAATGGGAGCAAAGAAGGCACCATTTTATAGAATTGTTGTAGCAGATTCTAGGAGTCCAAGGGATGGAAAGGTTATAGAGGAGTTAGGATATTATAATCCATTAACTATTCCAGCTACCATCAAAGTTGATGAGGAAAGGACTATAGCAAGAATTAAAGAAGGTGCACAAATGACTGATACTGCAAAGAATGTATTAAGTAAATCTGGCGTACTAAAGAAAATTCATGATGCTAAAAAAGGTAAGTAATAATGAATTTAGTGGAATTAACTGAATATCTTGTTAAATCTTTGGTTAAGGATTCTGATAGTGTTTCTGTTAAGGAGTTTGAAACTGAGGATGATAGTGTTCTAATACAAGTATTGGTAGATTCATCTGTTATTGGTTCTGTAATAGGAAAAGGTGGTAAGATTGCTAATTCTATTAGGACAATAGTACAAGCAAGTTCATATTTAAATGGAAATAAGAGAGTTAAGATTAATATAGATAGTTTTTAATTCTTTTTATTGCCTCGTAGCCAAGCGGTAAGGCCCCTGACTCTGACTCAGGCATGCGTAAGTTCGAATCTTACCGAGGCAGCCAATTGATAATAATTTATTATTATCTTTTTTTTTAATTAATCATAAATTGTATGTATATATATATAAGTCGGATTTTGACAAAATTAACTTTTTATGCTACTATATGCCTTAAATTTAAGGGGTGAAAATATATATGAAGGAAGAATTAAAAACTGGGTACCCACATAAAGATAAAATGTGGTTAAAATATTATGATAGTGAGTTTTTTAAAAGAGAAAATCCATGTACTGGAATATATGATTATATGAAAGAAAAAACAAAGAATATTCAAGATTATACTGCATTAAGTTATTTTGGTAAAAAAGTG
>ERZ857998.1816-NODE-1816-length-22393-cov-10.861671_pt1 | contig 22393 bp, 10 predicted proteins | sample MGYA00519954_ERZ857998 | MGnify/ENA primary metagenome ERZ857998 (study PRJEB31778, sample SAMEA3449424) | human gut metagenome | biome: human gut; feature: human-associated habitat; material: faeces | place: United Kingdom | collected 2010/2012 ...
TTATATACAACAATACTAAATTTTGTATGTTTTAGTATTTATAGTTAACTATATTGGAAGTTATTATTTTAAATTTGAAAATTTTTAAAAAATAAAATAAAAAGAATAATTTAATTTTTAGTAACCTCAGCAGTATTGGCATTCACTGCCATACTATCTACAGTGTTACCGCTTTGATCATAAATTGGAACATACCAAAGAGTTCTGTCTGCAGATAATACTGGGGTTCCTGCATACCATCCAGATTGCTCAATATGTTGATTAGCTATGTCTCTTGCTTCACTTTGAGTTATTTTTGTAGTTGGGGTATGAGGGTTACCACCTCCGGATCCAGAACCTGAGCCTGAGCCGGAACCTGATCCAGAACCTGAGCCTGAGCCGGAACCTGAACTAACTCCACTTCCACTTCCTGCTCCAGTTCCTCCACTTCCTCCACTTCCATGACTGCTGGTACTTGGGGAATCATGGTGTGTTGTGTTGTTTCCAATACCGTTGCCAGAATCACCACTACCAGAGTCTAAACTATTTAAATTACTGAAAATTGGATTTTCACTATTGGTTATTCCATAAGCGGCAACTCCAGCAGCAATACATATAACAATTATGATAGAAATTATTATATTTGATTTATCCAAGGTATTACCTCCATTTTAATTAATAAAATTGTAATTAAATTTTGATTAATAGTACATTGTATGTACTATTTTTTTTACAATAATATTATATTAGGTTAATTTAACTTATAAATTTAATCCATGTATTAATTATCGTAGATTAGTTAATAAAATTAATATTATGTTATTTATAGTTTTCTATTTGTAATTTAAACTATATTATATATAGAATATTGGTTATAAATATTAAATGTTAGTTTCTAATTTTTTTTGAAAAGAGAGGTGACACATTTGAAAGACAGAATAGTTATATCCCCAACATCTCGTCAAGAGGGCCATGCCGAACTTGTCATGGAAGTCGATGATGAAGGGATTGTTACAAAAGGTAGATATTTAAGTATCACTCCAGTTAGGGGTTTAGAAAAAATGGTTGCAGGTAAAAATCCTGAAACAGCTCCTGTTTTATGTCAAAGGATTTGTGGTGTCTGCCCAATACCACATACTTTAGCTTCTGTAGAAGCTATCGACCATTCATTAGATATCGAAGTTCCTAAAGCAGGAAAATTATTAAGACAGGCTACTTTAGCTGCACATGGTGTTAACAGTGCTGCAATTCACCATTTTTTAATTGCACCGGACTTTGTACCTGAAGAAGATTTCACTACTGCAGTTAAAAGTGTATCTGCTGTTAGGAAAAATGTACAGTATGTAGTTGATATGCTTGCTGGTGAAGGTATTCACCCATCTGATATTAGAGTAGGTGGTATGGCTAGAAATATTACTTCAGCTACAAAAGATAAATTGATTGATAGGTTAAAAGCTTTTAAACCTGATATGGAAAAACACGTGGAATTAATGAAATCTTTCATTGCTGCAAGAGAACTTCCTGAAGGTTTAGGAGTTGTAGATGCACCACTTTTAGCATCTAGTGCATCATACGGTAATCTCGATGAATTTGATTATGATAATTTCTCAGAAGTTTTACCTGAAGCTTGGTATGATGATCCGGAAATAGGTAAAAAAGCATGTACTACCATTCCTTTAATCAATGGTAAAAACGTTGAAACCGGTCCTAGGGCAAGAATGGATAAATTCAACGGATTTAAAGATAAAGGTGTAGTTGCTCAACATGTAGCTAGAGCTGAAGAAATGTTGAATAATTATAATTTAACTATTGATCTTCTTGAACAAATTGATACTTCCGCTCCAGCTAGAGCAGATTATGATGACAGAGGAACTGGTAAATTAGGTATTGGTGTAATTGAAGGACCTAGGGGTACTAATGTACACATGGCTAATGTTAAAGATAGTAAAATCCAATTCTATTCAGCTATTGTACCAACTACTTGGAATATTCCAACAATGGGACCAGCTACTGAAGGTTTCCATCATAAATATGGTGCAGATGTTATCAGAGCTTACGACCCATGTTTATCATGTGCAACTCACGTAATGGTAGTTGATGATGAGGATAAAAGCATACTTAAAAACGATATGGTGAGAATATAAGGAGCTAGGAGGAAATTATATGCCTTATCATGCAGAGACAATCGTAGTGGGATGCGGAAATATTTTATTTAAAGATGATGGTTTTGGACCATTTGTTATTCATAAATTAGAAGAATATTTCGAAGACAAAGAGATGCCTGACGAAGTTATGTTTATTGATGCTGGAACCGGAGCAACACACTTTATTTTTTCTCTTCCTGATGAATATTGGAAAAAAGTTATTGTAATTGATGTTGTTGAGTTTGATGCAGAACCAGGGACTGTTAAAATATTTAGCCCTTATGACATGCCTAGAGGAAAATATGAAAATGTTCATTCCTGGCCTGTTGAAGAGCCTCTTCACGAGCTTGCTAAAGATTGTGAGGTGATTATTGTTGGATGCAAACCTCAAGAGATTTCCTCTCCTGATGTTGAAATGGGTTTAACTGAACCTGTTGAAAAGGCAATTCCTGAAGCTATGGATATTATTTTAAAAGAAATCGGGGTAAAATAATGTTTGATAAAATTAGAAAAGCTTTTGGTGGTTCTGAAAAACCTAAAGCAGAAACCAAACAAAAAATAGAATCTGCTCCTGAAGTTGAAGAAACAGCAGCTCCTGTAGCAGAAACCAAACAAGAAACAGCAACCAACAAACCACGTATAGGTTACATTCACTTAAGTGGTTGTACTGGAGATGGTATGTCCTTAACTGAAAACTATGACATTTTAGATGTTGTACTTACAGAGATGGTTGATATTGTATATGGTCAAACTTTAGTTGACTTATGGGAAATGCCAGAAATGGACTTATGTTTAATTGAAGGTTCTGTATGTTTACAAGATGAACACAGTGTACACGAACTTTTAGAAGCTAGAGAAAAATCTGCATTAATTTGTGCATTTGGTTCTTGTGCTTTAAACGGTTGTTTCACAACTTATGCTCGTGGCGGACAACAAGCCCAACCTAAACATGAATCTTTCTTACCAATCAGCTCATTAGTAAAAGTGGATGTAGCACTTCCAGGTTGCCCAGTAGCTCCTGAAATGATTGCAAAAACTGTTGTAGCATTATGTAATGGAGATATGGAATACTTACAACCTGCACTTGATTTAGCAGCTTGTTCTAATGCATGCGGTTGTGATTTATTAAACAACATTATCCGTCAAGGATTATGTAGTGGTTGTGGAAGTTGTGCTCTTGCATGTCAAACTAGAGCTATAGATATGGTTGAAGGCAGACCAACTATTAATACTGACAGATGTATTAAATGTGGTTCTTGTTACACAATGTGTCCAAGATCATGGTTACCTTTAACACAAATTAAAAAGGATACAGGACTTTAGGAGGAGTTGATTATGGTATTAGGTACTTACAAAGAAGCTGTAGCAGCTAGATCCACCGATAAAAGAATTCAGGAAGTAGCTCAAGACGGTGGTATTGCTTCTGCATTACTTATTTATGCATTAGAAAATAACATTATTGAAGGTGCTGTTGTAGCTGGAGACCCAGGTGATGACTGGGTTCCTATTCCAGAAATAGCTACTACTGCTGATGAAATTCTTTCAGCTGCTGGAACTAAATATTCAATGTCTCCTAATGTATGGGGAATAAAAGAAGCAGCACGTCAACATGGTATTGAATCAATCGGAACTGTTGTTACTCCTTGTCAAATGCAGGGTATTAGAAAAATGCAGGCATATCCATTCTCTACAAGATTCATCGCTGATAAAATTAAATTATTAGTCGGTATCTTTTGTATGGAAAACTTCCCAATGGCTTCATTAGATACTTTTACTAAAGGTTTAATGGATGTTGATTTGGATAAAGTAACAAAAATGGATATTGGAAAAGGAAAATTCTGGATATACACTGAAGGCAGTGATGAACCTCAAGGTATTCCGATTAAAGCTACTCACGGATATGAACAAGCAGGATGTAATATCTGTAATGATTATGTCTGTGAATTTGCAGATATTTCAACCGGATCTGTTGGTGCTCCTGACGGATGGTCTACTGTATTAACCAGAACTGATGCTGGAGTAGATATTTTCTCAGCTGCAGTGGATGCTGGTTTAATTGAAACAAAACCTATGGATGATGTAAAACCTGGTCTTGGTTTACTTGAAAAATTAGCTAAAGGTAAAAAAGACAAAAGTAAAAAAGAAATAGAAAGAAGAGCAAAAATGGGAGTTATGACTCCTACTTATTACTAAATCTTCTTTTTATTTTTTATTTTTTTTTTTTATAATGTTGTAACTGTACAGCCTTCTTTTTCAACAATTACTGTGTGTTCTTTTTGACTTACAAGACATCCTGTTTTTTCTTTAAGTGGATGGTATGGATAAATTGCCATTGCTTCTGATAATTGTTTTAAAGACACGTTCAGTCTGTTTTCTTTAAATTCTTTTGTTAACCATCTTCCGGAAAATGGTAAATGAGGGTAGTTATGTTTAATATTGGTTAATACGTTTTTAGTGTGTTTTAATCTAAATGGTTTGTTAGCTAAAAAAGAATAAATGTATGTTCCGGGAGCATCATTTACGAATCCAAGTCCGTCAGTTGCAAATGGTTCAATAGCTACTGCCTGACCCTCTTCAAGGACAGTTTCATCATGGTTGTCTATATTTGGAACTGAAATCCCTGCATGCAGGTTGTATTGTTCTAGGCTGTGTCCTGTAAGGTTAGCTATTGGATTTAATTTATATTCGTTTATGGCTTCTTCAACAGCAGCACCAATTTCTCCTACAGTTACTCCTGCTCTAACAGTACTTATGGCTGCATCCAGTCCTGCTGCAGATGCTTCAATAATATCCTGCCTTAAATTTATTTCGTCCTGGGTAAAACGTTCATCTAAATTTTTTCCAGGGGCCATTACTGTAATAGCTGAATCTGCAATATAACCGTCAATTTCTGTACCTAAGTCTAATTTAACTAAATCTCCAGCGTAAATCATTGTTTCATCGTTTAATGGAGAAGTATAATGTGCAGCTACTTCATTTATTGATACATTGCATGGAAATGAAATTCCTGCTCCCTGTTTAATGGTTTCATTTTCTACAAATTCAACTAAATCGAGTACTAATGTTCCTTCTTTAATCATTTTTGAGGCTTCTTTTCTTATTTGGGAAAGAATTTTACCTGCTTTTAAATAAGAATCAATCATCTTAACAAACCTTTCTTTTAATTATAATAATATTTATATACTTTATTTTATATTAATTATTAATATACTAAATTAATATGGAGGCAATTATGGATATTCCAACAATACCTGACCAACTTTTTATTTTGATTATATTGGTTATAATAGCTTTTGTTGTGATTATTGTTGCTGTTCAATGGAAGAGTGTTGCTAAATCTAAAACTTCTATAGTACTTCTTGAAAAAGAAATAGAACTTAAGAAGATGTCAATGATTGAAAAAGATATTGAATCTAAACGTTTAATGGATAATCCAATTCCATTACCTCAAGAGCAACAAGACAGCCTTTCAGCTATAAGACAATCAACAACACAAGTAAGAAGTGAAGTTGGTTACTTGCACAGTGAAATTAATGAACGTTTAGCTCGCCTAGAAGCACAGACTGAACAGAAAAAATTAGAAAAAATGCTTAAAGAAATCGAAGCTAAAGAAGCTAAACTCAAAAAACAATAAGGTGATATTATGGGTCCTATTGATGTTGTTGCAATTGTAATTTTAATAGTAGCTATTTTAGTTTTAGTTTATTACTATTTACAAAATAATCCCGCATCTGTTCAGAAATTACGTAATTATGTTCCAGCTACTGCAGATCCGCATATGGGTGAAATATTGCAAAATGATTCTGACTATGATGATTTGTCTAGAGAAAAAGACACAGTTGAAGAGTCTAAAGAAGAATCAATGAGTAAAAGAATTAAAATTAAATTAAGTGATATTGATATGTCTGGATTAAATACTGATGCTTTTTCTAATAAAATCGATGCTTTTTTAGATGAAAAAAGCGAAGAATTAATTCAAAGCTGGTCTTTAGCTACTACTAATGATTTAAAAGACCTTGAAGACAGATTTGATAAAACCACTCAATCTGTTGATGATTTAGAAAAAAGCTTTAAAAAATTCAAAAAATCTTCTAAAGCTTTCCAAAAAGAGACTGAGGAAAAATTAGAAGAAATTGATAAAAGAATTAAAAGTTTAGAGGATAATTAATAATTATCTTCATTTTATTTTTATAGAAACATTTATATAGTGTGTTTCATATATTATATATTGTAGTTTTAAATTACTATCTTTTTATTCGTATAGCAGGGTGGGGTAGTCTGGTGATCCCGCGGGGCTCATAACCCCGAGATCCCTAGTTCAAATCTAGGCCCTGCTACTTTTTATAAATATGGCAAGTTAAAGACAGCTGTTGGTTTTTTAACTAAGGAAACTCCGCCCATCATTACAGACTATGGCGTTGAAAAACGTATACTGAGAAGTATGACTCTGGAGCAGAAACGACACGTCTTTTAATGGTTGACTATGATATTTAATTGAGGACATTAAAAGAATCGGTGAAACGGCCATTCCATAGGATGCAAGAACAAAGAATGCTGATGATTACTGTATGAGGCAAAAGTAGTTCGCTAAGATGAATGCTGTTAAACAGAAGGTGGGTTACTCTTAACATGCCATAATATTTATTTTAATATTTGTTGATTTTTTTTATTTTTATTTGGATAACAATTTTTTCATGTTGTTTGGTTGAAACTCTTTTTTTAGCCGTCATTTTATTTTGTGTATAATTTATTAACATTTTTTAACAATATTTAAGACAATTTGTAAATTAATTTTCATTTTATTATTTTTTAATTAGTAAAAACTTTAGCAAATTTTATATATTGTAAAGTATTATTTACAATTATAGTAATTATAATAAAATATTGCTATAATTTTGAAATAATTCACTGGAAGAGGGGGTGAAAATATTAAAAGATTAGGTAAAAAAACATTTTTTATTTTTTGTCTATTAATGTTGTTTATTGTTACTATGAGTTTGGTATCTGCTAGCGATGAGGTTAATAATGAAACTGTTATTGCTGATGGCATTGTTGGTACTTCATTAGTTGCTGACGGTGTTCAAATAGCTAATGATGTTAATGTTGATGAAATTGGCAATATTTATTATACTAATTCAATTTACAGTAGTGGTGACTATGGATTTATTGATATTCATGTTAAGGATTCCTATAATCCACTTACTAAAAATTGGACTGAGGATGGTGTAGATTTAGCCGGCGCGGATATTAAAATTTTAGATTCATCTGATAATCTGGTATTTGAAGGTAAAACTCTTGCCGGAGGTGCTTACTCTATTGGTAATTTGCCTTCAGGAAGTTATAAAGTACAGCTTAGTTATTCTACTTATGAGGTATATACTGAAAATGTAAATGTAGGTGCTAATTATGCTGTAGCAGTTAACCACATGTTTGTTCCAGATATTTTGTTAATTGTATCATACAATTCACACAGTGAAAAAGTAGATTATCTGATGAGTTTATCTAAAAGAGTAGCATATATAGACACTGGAAATTTTGACAAGACTAGAGAATGGTTATTTGAGTATGCAAAATACATTCAAATTGATATGTTTTCCTCGACATATAAGGATTTTGGAACTGCAGAAGCAAGGAAATTATTAAGTAAATCTCCAGCTAATGCAAATTATAATGTGGCATATACTTTTGGTTTCTATGATAAGAATACTCTTGATAATTTAGGCATTCACTTTGTAGGTGGATCTGCATCCAACAACAGTCCTAATACTGTTGAAAATACTTATGTGGGATCATATTTCCAGGCTCCGGATATTGAGTCTTCTGAAGTTTTTGTGGCTAATATGAATAATTACTTAAAATATATATTTTATTTAATTAATCCTCAAAAATACATTAATCCTACATTGGATACAGCAACTACTCCAAGAATAAGTCCAGAATGTGGTATTTACCATCCTGTTTTAGGTACTTATACTGTTGTTCCTGATGCTGAATTGATTAATCAATGGATTATAGCTAATCCTGGATATAATAATGATGGACGCGGTAGTTTAAATTGGATGTTGAAAGAATATGTTGCATGGCAAGAAAAAGAGTTAAATCCAACAGAATTATTTAGGCTGTTTGAAAATGATTATATGAACAGATATAATACTGACACTCCTTTTGTAGCTATTGCTACTTATTACTGTGGAGGTCCTGTAGTTGATGCATTAATCAAATGTTATGAAGCAAGCGGCAGACCTGCATTTAATATATTTAAATTAAGCACTGCTCCGGCTATGTCTTCAATTTTATTAACATTAACTAAAACAACTCAAATTGGAATTTCTGCTGTGGCATCTTTATATAGCTGGTCTTTAAATTACGGCAATCATTCTGCATTAAATGATTTATCAGAAATGAATTTGACAGTAGTTAAAGGTCTTTTTGATGTTTCACAACAAAGTTATGAAAGTGAAACTGGAGCTCAAGCAGAATGGACATATTCAGTAACTATTCCTAGCTTTGAAGGAGTGTTCAGTCCAATTATATTGTCTTACAAAGATTCATTGGGCAAATCCCATGTTGTTCAGTCAGGTATTGAAAAAATGGTTAAATTAACTACTGGTTGGGCTAATTTAAAAGATATGGATAACTTTGATAAAGTTGTTTCTATTGTATTGTATAATTATCCGCCAGGTAAAGGTGAGATTGGAGCATCTTATTTGGATGTTTTCCAAAGTACTTATGATTTATTAGTTCATTTATCTGATGCAGGTTATGATATTGGAATGAACAAGTCTGACTTGCCTTCAGTTAAAGAATTGTCTGAATGGATAATTTATATGGGTAACAAAGGTACTTGGGCACAAGGTGAATTAAATAAATATGTTGAAAGTAACTGGGAAATGTTAAGACAACATCATCAGTTAGTAACCCAAGAAGAGTTTGATAAGTTAGTTGCTACTAATATGAATCAGGACTTGTATAAAAAGATGGTTGATTACTGGGGTGACGGACTTGGAAAAATAATGGTTTACAATCAAACTTATATTGTAATTCCGGGTTTATGGTTCGGTAAAATATTCATTACTTTCCAGCCAAGTAGAGGTTGGGAAGAGGTTAAAATTGAAAATTATCATGATTTAACTTTACCTCCACATCAACAGTATGTAACTTTCTATAAATGGTTAGATGAAGTTGCTAATTGTGATGTAATTATTAATTTAGGAACTCACGGTACTTTAGAATGGTTGCCTGGTAGAAATGTAGGTGTTCATGAAGGGGATTGGTCTTTTGAATTGAATTTAATTCCGACAATATATCCATATATTGTATCAAACCCTGGTGAAGCTATGGTAGCTAGAGATAGGATTGGAGCAATGATGATTACTCATATGACTCCTGCAATGGCTATTTCCGGATTATATGGTAATTATACTAAATTGTTAAATTACATTGACCGTTATAATGACCAAGTAGCAAACAATGTTTCAGGTAATGCATATGAATATAAAAAGTTAATTTTAGAATTAGCTCCGTCATTAGGCTTTGAAAAACCTAAAAATGGTCAAACATTTGAGGCATGGCTTGAAGATTTACACACTTACTTGGATGACATGCAAAATGATTTCAACACTTATGGATTACACACTATAGGTAAAATATTAAGTGGTGAAGAGCTTATTGAAGAAGTAATAACTATTATAACTTCCAGAACTACAGTTTATAATCATATATTGCACATGATTTATCCAAATCTAAAAGATAAAAATTATTACAATGATATTAGAGGTAATTCTCAATATTATGCTCAATCAGAAGTTGTAAAAACATGGTTAAGAACATTTATTGGTGATTTTGTAAATAATACATATACTTTTGATGAAGTAGCTAAGATGTATGGTATTACAAACAAATCTTCTAAGTTATATCAATCATTAAACTATTCCACAAAGGTTATTGAGAATATTAAAAATAATAATGAGTGGAATGCAATAATGACTGCATTGTCTGGGGGTTATGTTACTCCAGGATTATTTGCTGATCCTGCTTATGCAGATTCTATACCTACCGGGCATATGGGCCGTACTTCTGATACTACTAAAATGCCTACAAAAGCAGCTTATGAATCAGCAGTTAAAGTTGTAGATTTATTGCTTGTGAATTATTATGAAAAACACGGCAAATGGCCGGAACTTACTGCTTTAATATTATGGGGAACTGAAATATTAAGAACAGAAGGTATTGGTGTTGCAGAATTCTTATACTTCCTTGGTTGTAGACCAACTTGGAATGAGGGAGATGAAGCTGTAACTGGTGTTGAATTGATTCCTATTAATGAATTAACTGTGACTTTAAGTAATGGTAAAGTTGTTAACAGACCTAGAGTAGATGTTTTTGCAAGTATGGTTACCAGTAATGTCGATTGGATTAAATTAATGTTAACTGCTGTTGATTTAGCTTTAAATTCAACTGATGATACTGTTGCAAATAATTTCTTGAAAAAACATTATGCTGAAAATCCAATGAAAGATAGGTTATTCGGTCTTCCTGGTGCAGTTTTAGAAGGTACCGGTATGAGTAATACAATTCCGAATACTGCAAACTGGAATCTTACAACTCTCAATGAGGATTTGGCCAGAATTTATCTTGGACGTGTATCCTACTCATGGACTCTTGATGACCATGATAATATTGTTATTACCCAACAAACAGAAAATTTCAAGTATCTGCTAGGTAAAACAGATTTGATTACTCAGAACTTTGACAGTTCTTGGAGATTATTGGATTCTGATGATTACTATGATTGGTTTGGTGGATTGCTTAATGCTGCTAAAATTTTAGGAGCTAATCCTGATACTGCATTTGTAGATATAAGAAATAAAAATAATTACATTATTAGAACTTATGAAGAAGAATTTGAATTGGAAATCCGTACTAATTTGTTAAATCCTAAATTTGTAGATGCATTACTTAGTACTCAGGCAGGTTGGATACAGTGGAATTCTAAGTTCCAAAATGCATTTGGTTCATTATATGTTAATCCTGGTATGACACTTGGTTCTCAGTTAGGTAATGAGATGGTCAGCACACTTCTTAAATACTCTGGTAAGATTGATAGCTTGGCATCTGCAACTTCTTTCCAGTCTGCAGGTGCATTCATGTTTTATATGTATTATCAGGGAAAATGGGAGAATCCTGATCCTAAATTAGTTCAGGAGTTGGCAGATGAAATTATTAGGAACGCTATTAAATATGGTGTTGCTTGTTGTCACCACACCTGTAAGAATTTGGATTTTAACATGAAACTTATACAGGCCAGTTCATTATCTGCAGCAGATAAAGCAAAATATGCCGAAATATTATCTCAAGCTACATTAACTGATCCTCTTTACAAAGATGATGGTAGTACAGATAATCCGTCTAATCCTGAGGATTCAAATAAAAACAATACTGAAGATAATAATCAGCAATTAGTTAATGGAACTACTGATGATCAAAGTAGTGGGGATATGGCAGGTGGAGCAACTGCAGCAGGTTTGGATACTTCTGTAGATCCATCCAATGCAAAATCTGCATCATCTCAATCTAAAAATGATGCATCTAAAGCAGATTCTTCTAAAGGTGAATCTGGTGCAGCTAGTGTTCATGAAATTTCTAAAAGTTCAGCATCTAAATCTGCAGCTGGTCAATCAAGCACTCCTATTGTGCTTATTATTGCAGTAATATGTTTAATTGCAGTATTTGTTGTAGGTTATGCTAGAAACAAACGTGACAATGATGAAGATGATTATTAATCATTTTTCATTTTTTCTTTTTTTCTTTTTTAATTTTATCGCAATTTTTAAATATTTTTTATTATAATAATTATCATTATAATATACTTTTCGTAAAGTAAAATTTAATAAGGATAATTGTACTTTGCTTAAATTATGTTTTTAATATTAACTAATGATGTGATATAAAATGGTTAAAAAGATTAAATTTTCTTTAATTTTATTATTATTGGTTTTTATAACTCTTGGAGCAGTCAGTGCTGCAGAAGATGTTAATACAACTGCTGATAATAATTTAATTTCAGATAGTGCAGTATCTTATGAGCCAATCAGTTATAATTATTTCTCAGACAGTGATATTATGACTGCATCTGTGTCTCATAGTGTAAGTTCATCTAATTATGGTACTTATTTTGATAATGAGGGTAATCTTAAGTCTTCTTCTGTTAATTCTGGAGACACTATGAATTTAGATGGATCTTTTAGCGGTAAAAAATTTATTTTAAATAAACAGTTAAATGTTGTAGGTACTTCAACTAACAGTATGAGAGATTGTACTGTTGTTCTTTTAAGTGAAGCTTCTGGAAGTACTGTATCTCATTTAAATATTGTAAATAATGGTGTTGATAAACAGGGAGTATTTATTGTTGGAGCTACAAACTGTAATGTTCATGATAATAAAATAACCTGTTCTGGAGTTTCTTCATTCCCAATTGCATTAAATCCTGGTTCTCATCACAATATAATTTCAAATAATATTATATCAAGTTCCGGAGATACTGGAATTCATAATAAATCACTTTGTTCTATTGTTTTTGGAGGAGCTAACTATAATACTATAAGCAACAATCAAATTAGTGTTGCAGATGCTAATGCAATCTATGGATCTGCATATGATAGTGGTGCTTTTATAGGTGCCAGATCATATAATAATGTTGTTTTCAACAATACCATAAAAGTAACTGTTATTCCAACTAGCTGGAATTATGCTATCCAGTTTATGGGTGATAATAACACTGCTGATTCCAACACCATTATCGGTGCATTTAGGGGAATATCCAGTGATGGTTCAACTATTGTTAAAAACAATAAAATAATTAATTCTACAGGTGTTGATTATAATAATAAAAGTATAGTTATTGGAGGGGAATACGGTATTGTTGTAGGTCAGAACTCCATAATTTCCAATAATTTAATTCAAAATGCATTGTTAAGCGGTTCTGGAATTTGTGCAGCTGACAGTTCTAAAGTAACTAATAACACTGTTGATGTTAAAGGTAAGGGATATGGTATTGATGCTAACGGTAATTATGTTTTAGTTGATAAAAATAATATAACTACCAATAATGGTGCGGCTGTTTATCAAATGGGTCAATACGACTTTTTAACAGTTACTAATAACAATATAGTTTCAGTTAGTGGTGTCGGTGTTTTACTTAAAAAACAATCCAGCACCAAATTCCCTGCTAATATTGTAATTACAGATAATGATATCAGAACTTCCAATATTCTTGCAATTGATGCTGCTGAAGCAAGTAAAGACTCTTTTACTATTGAACGGAATAATTGTCACGGGTCTATGGTTGCAACTCCTGTAGGTACTGTTGATCCATCCAAACCGGTATATGTTTTCAACGGTACTGTTTACACAGTTACTGAAGATAATTATTACACATTCTTCGATGAAAAGGGTAATTTGAATTCATCTATTAAAATGGGAGACACTTTAAAATTTGTCGGAACTTTTACAGATAAATTAATGCTTATTACTTCAGGTGTTAAAATTATTGGTAATGATGCTAAATTTATAAATTCCATGTTTAAAGTAACTACTTCTCATGCATGGATTGAAAATGTAACTATTATTAATAAAAATTCCACTTCTGAAAACAGGTGGGGAGTTTATATTGTTGATACCAATCAGGTTAAGCTTTTAAATAACAACATTTCTGTTGCTGATAAAAATGCAGCTTATGCAGTTTATATTTACAGGTCAGGAAATGTTGAAATAATCAATAACACTTTATCATCTGGCGGTAATTATTTAACTTATACAATACTTGGTTATGGTGCAGAAAACTGTGAAATTTCCGGAAATATAATCAATACTTTAGGAACTGGTGAATTGCATGCATATGAATCTTCTAAATGTATTGATGGTGTAAATGATGTTAAAGAAATTTTCAGAACTTATGGTATTTTGATGATTTATTCATCTGATAATAAGATATTGAATAACAATGTAACTGTCAAATCTTTAATAAATCAATCTAAAGCAACTATAGGCGGTAATTTATCTACTAATTCATTAGTTGGTATTGATTTTTATTTTGATTCAAATGATAATGTAATTTCTGGAAACAATATTCTTGTTGAAGGTAAAGACAATTATTTATACGGTACTGGTGTAATTGGTGCTCCAACAGGTTCTGGAGGTTCAAAATACTCTAATAACAACCAATTCATTGGTAATGATATAAAAATTATTGGTGATTATTTTGCAACAGGTATTATTGCAGGATATCACTCTAAGAACACTATAATTAAAAATAATAATGTTGATGTTAAAGCTAATAATGTGGCATATGGTTTAACTTTAGAGTTATCTCAGGCTTCCACTATTTTAAACAACACTTTGGATTTAGCTGCAGAAGTTATTTATGGAATTGAAGGGTTTGCATCCAATAACAATAAAATTTCTCAAAACACAATTACCGGTAATGGAAAAGATGTTTACGGAATAGCTGCTGCTGGTTCAAAATATAATACTGTCAGCGAAAACAAAATCACAGCTAATGGTAATGGAGAAAAATTATCATTTACTAATTATGATTCAATTAAAGAGGGAAATGCAGGTATTTTCTTAACAGGTTATTCTACACACAATACAATAATTGATAATGAAATCACATCTAAAACAGGTTTTGCTGTAAATCTCAATACAACAGCTAAAAACAACATTATTTCCAACAATTTCCTGTCTGCAAAAGAAGGCAGCGGAAATGACGGTGTAAATAACACTAACGGCAACACTGTTGAAAATAATTACAAATATATTTTCAGCGATATTGTATTTAATGACATTACAGTAGCTTATCTGGATGAAACTACTATTAAAATAACTGCTAAACTTCCGTTTGCTGGTGGAATTCCGGGTAAAGCTAATTTCTACATCAACGGCATAAAAATTGGTGAATCTACTTTGTCAAATAATGGAGTAGCTACTTTAAAATATCAATTAAATGCATCTTTTGTTCCTGGAAACTATAAAATCACAGTAACATTATCCAAATCAAATTACAAATCCGTCAATGCAACTGCTGATTTAATTGTAACTAAAGGAAAATTAAATATCAGTGTTGATGAAATAATTGGAAAAGCAGGCAATAAAGTTTATTTCACTGCCAGCGTTAAAAATGTTTTAGGTGAAGGAGTAAAAGGAATTGCTGTTGAATTCTACAGAAACGGAATCTATGCTGGAAAAGCTGTAAGTGATGAAAACGGAATAGCTAAATTTATTTATCAGATACCTGCTTCATTTACAGGATCATATTCAATATCAGCTAATGCAAGTGGAAATGATTATTACTTTGCTAATTCTGCTACTTCAAAATTAACTATTGGAGATATGGTCTACACTGTAATTTCAGCTAAAGATGTTGTAATGTATTATAAAAACGGAACCCGTTTGGAAGGAACTCTTAAAGATTTAAACGGCAATGTAATTTCAGGGGCTGATGTAAAAATAACTATTAATGGTGTAACATATACCAGAACTACTGATAAAGATGGTAAATTTGCAATGAATATTAATTTAGTAGCTGGGGAATATCCAGTTTACATTAAATTTGACTCTAATGATAAACAATGGGGAAGTGATGCTAAAGTAAATGTTTTAATAAAATCCACTATTGCAAGTAGAGATGTTACTAAAATGTTTAGAAACGGCACCCAATTTTATGCTGTATTCTATGACGGGCATGGTAATTTATTAAAAAATACTGATGTCAAATTTAATATTAATGGTGTATGGTATATTAGAAAAACCAATGATCTAGGTACTGCTAGGTTAAATATTCAGTTAAATCCGGGCAAATACATTATTACATCTGTTGGCCCTAATGGTGAACAAAAAGGTAATGTAATTACAGTTTTATCATTACTTACTGAGAATCAAGACCTTGTAAAATACTTTAAAAACGGTTCTTCATACACTGTTAAAGTAATTAAACAGGATGGTACTGTTGCTGGAGCTGGTGAAAAAGTAACATTTAACATCAATGGTATGCTCTATGAAAGAATGACTAATGCAAATGGTGTAGCTTCTTTAGCGATTAATTTACTTCCTGGAAATTACATTATTACTGCAATGTACAAAGATTGTATGGTTTCTAATGATATTACTGTTAAACAAATAATGTTTACTAGTGATTTGGACATGAAATATAATGATGGCAGTAAATTCACAGCTACATTAATTGATGGTCAAGGTAAGCTATATGCAAATCAAATTATAAAATTTAATGTTAATGGTGTATTTTATAATAGAGTAACTGACAATAATGGTATTGCTTCTTTAAATATTAGATTATTGCCTGGCAAATACATTATTACTTCCATATGGGAGAGTTTACAAATTGGAAACACTATTACTATTAATCCTTAAGTAAATAACTTTTATTTACTTAACTTTTTCTTTTTTTGAATATTCTTGATATTTTTTTAATTTAATTTAATTATTTTTTCATTAAACTTTTAGATTGTTTATTTTTTATTCATATTATACTCTTTTAAAATGTATAAAAATTTAAATATGATTCATGTCAGATATTTATAACATAGTCAATTTAAAAATATATTTATTCTATTTTGTTGGACTATATTTTTATTTAATTAATTTAAATGGAGGTGAAATAATTAAAAAAGAAGGTATATTGATTTTGGTAATGTTTTGTTGTTTTATTTTATCATTAAGTACAGTTAGTGCAATAGATGATGTAAATAATTCTACGATAGTTTTTGAACAAAGTGTGGTTAATAACTCGGAATCTAATGATTTAGATATTGATAATAGTAATATTGTTTTTAGTCCGATTATTGGAGGTAAAACTATCGAAATTACTCAAAATAATTATGATGACTATTTTTATAAATTTGATGGTCAAATTAAACCTGACTCAGGGATTGTGGCTGGAGATATTTTAAAGATAGGCAATATTTCTGATAGGGGATTTGTTATTGATCGCCAACTTACTTTAATGCCTTTAGATAATACTTCTAAAATTTCAAATGGTTTCATTCATTTAGTTAAAGGTAGTGATGGTTCTACAGTTTCAGGACTCACAATTAATAATACTAAAGGATCATTATCAATTAATGGAATATATGTAAGTCAATTGCATGGTATTTGGATAACTAAATCTAATAATAATACAATTATGAATAATATAATTAGGATAGCTTATGCAGCGGGTGTTTATGCAATGCCTATGGGGTGGTCTAGTTATAATAGGATTATTGGTAATGATATGAGCACTTATTTTACCTGTGTAATGGTTATGGGGCAATGTCATTATAATTTAATCTCTAAAAATAGATTGGAAACTCTTGATTATAGTGATGAAATAGTCAGTAACTTGATTTATTTTAACCCATTTGGTCATGCAGATTATTCTGGTCCTGCTTTATGTGTGGGCAACACTATTTCAGATAATTATTTAAAAGCATTTTGCAATGGGCTTATGTCTATTGTGTTGCAATTGACTTATGAAAATCATATTAATACAACTATATTCAATAATACTATTATTCGGGGCAGTTATGGAATTAATGCTTTTGGTGATAATTTTACAGCATATAATAACAGTATTATAGAAAGCAGTATTTCAGTTTTTGCAATAGGTAAGAATATTCGTGTTATGTATAATAATGTATCAGGTATAAGTCAGGGTAATGGTATTTTAGTTACTGGTGAAAAAGGATATTCAACTATTGTTGCATATAATAATGTAACATATAATAATCTTTATTCTGCTATAGCTGTATCTAACTATACTGAAGTTTTTAATAATACTATTACTATTAAAAACTATGGTGTAGGTATCAGTATTAGTGATAATTGTTCAAATATTCATAATAATATAATTAAAGTAAATCATGATGATGCTATTACATTTATTGGAAGCAACAATACTATTTCAAATAACATGATTGATACATGTGCAGTAGGTATATCTATATCTTCTACATCTAATGTTATCAGGTATTATGATAATCATATTTTGAATAATGTTATTCGTAGTGAAAGTTATGGTATTTCTATTAAAGGTTTGGTTTATAGAACTAAATTGCTTGGTAATGTTATAGAAACTAATGCTACCATAGGTATTTATAAAGAAATTACTGATGAGCTTTCAAATAATGAATCTGACAATATGGTTAATGGAGTTATTTATGATTCAACAGCTTTAGTTGTTAATGATGACAATTTCCACAAATATTTTGATGAAAATGGTTATTTAAATTATACATTTGACGCAAATAAGACTAAAGTAATCTTTTTTACATTTTTATCTAACAAAAATGTATTCATAACTGAAAAAATCAATATTATTAGCAATAAACAGAGCAATCTTTTATTTAATGTTACTATTTCATTAAGTGGGGATGCTAGTGGATCAGTAATTCGGGATTTTAACTTTTATAATATGAATAAAGAAGCTATTGTCTTAAATGGGGTAGATGATGTTTCAGTATCCAATAATAATATTACATTGATGTTGAAGAATAAAACTCGAGCTAATTCTGCTATATCCGTATTTGATGTTTGCAATGGCATAATTCTAAAAAATAATAATATTTATGTTAATTCGAAAGCAGTTTATGCTTATGGTATCAGCATGCCTGCGTATAATCCTTTAAGATTAAATTATAATAAAGGAATGTCTTCAGGGTTTAAAATTTCTGGAAATACAATCATTATGATCGGTACTGGTGTAACGGAGGGTATTTATGCTGATGTTTTAAAAGAAAGTAGTATTGTTTCAAATAATATTAATATTATTTCCGACGGTGCGGCTTATGGTATAGCAAGCTGTAATATTATTGGCAGTCCACATGACTTGAATATTTCCAACAATAATATTGTTGTTCATTCTAAGGATATGGCATATCTTATTGAATTGCATAAGAATTATAATGTTACTTTTATGAATAATTATCTCTATGGTAATTCTACTGGTATTTATGGTATTGGTACCTATATGTCAGACAACATTTCTATTATAAACAACACTTTTGATATCTTTGGTGGAAATTTATCTGAAATTACTGAAATTCATGATGCACTGGGCATTGGTCAGGGAGCTGTTGCTTTAATTAAATTTACAAATAATACAAATATTACTGGTAATTTAATTTATGCTAATGTAGAAACTCCAATATTTGTAGGAAATAATACTTCTGTTGTTGAGTTAGGTGTTACTTATTATGTTATTGATGATAATAATTATGGAATATACTTTAATGATGCTATAAATTCTAAAATTATACATAATAATGATGTATTATTGTTGAATAATTTGACTAAAGGTCAGGATTTAAGTATTGATATTCCGGTTAATGTCACATATTACAAAGAAAATGTAAGTTCAATTGTTAACTTAATTCTCAATAGTGGTTCTTCATCAGTTAATATTACTAATTTGGTTTTATTTAACTCTACAATAACTCTAAATAATATTTCTAAAGTTTATATTAAAAATAATAATTTAACAAACTCTAGCATATCTGTTGTCGGAGGTAGAGGTAATTATGTAATTAATAATATGTTATCTGGTGAAAATGGTGGAGCATTTATTAAATTAGTGAACACTTCTTCAAACCATATATTTTCTAATAATATAACTTTTAATAATCTTGTAGATGTTATAATTATTAAAAATTCTAAAGATAATGAATTTGTTTATAATAATATCTCTGGAATAGCTAATAAAGTTGTTAATTCTGTTGATTCAAGTTATACAGAATTTAATCATAATAACTTAACTATTAGTGGTGTTTCAATATTTGGATATTATGCTTGTAATTCTGCTTATGATTCAATAAAATACAATGATATAAATATTGCTGGAAATTCCAGTGTTGCTAATCAATCAGCTATCTTTTTTACAGGTAAATCATCAAGTAATACTGTAGCTCATAATAATATATTTTCTTACTCCTTAAAAGGGGATGATTATGCAGTTATAATTATGTCTAGTGAGAATTTGTTTAATAAAGTTATAAACAATTATCTTATTAGTGGTAATGGATCTAAACGTGCAAATGCTGCGGTTTATGCATTGTATGATTTAGTTAAAGATAATACGCCATTTGCAATTTATGTTGCAGTTGGGGGTAGTGATATTTCCGGTGATGGTAGTAAAGAACGTCCTTATGCTTCTCTAGCTTTTGCTTTGGCCAAATCTTTAAATCATTGTGTAATTTATTTGGAAAATGGAGTGTTTAAAGGGTCTGATTTAATCATTGATAAAAACATTACTATTTTATCTATTAATCCTGGTAAGGTATTTGTTGATGCAAATAACAGTCAATTATTTACTATTTTAGCTAATGGTACTTTAACTGTTAATGGGTTAGTAATAGCCAATGGTCATAATATGGTTGGAGGTTCTTTATTTATTAATAATGGTACATTATATATTAATAATTCAATAATTTGCAACTCTTCTGCTTACTTTGATAATAGTAACCCAGATTTTGTAAATAAAACTGTAGATGACAGAGGTAAAGAGTATTGGTATACGGTTGACTGTAAAAATACTGGATTGGGTGGAGCTATCCTGAATTATGGTAATTTATTTGTTAATTTAACTGAATTGTCTGGAAATTATGCTCATAGAGGTGGAGCTATAGCTGATTTTGGTAAAACAGTTATTGAATCATCTTTAATTCGTAATAATAAAGGAGTTCATGGTGGAGCTATTTACACAGATTCTTCTAAAGTATTTACAATTAATAACACTGTATTTTACAGGAATGTTGCAATTCTTAATTTAGACCATTGTATGCTTGAAAAGTATTCTACTGGGTGGTCTATTGAGGAAGGTGTTCGCTATGAACATCGCTCAGTATGTGAAGTTCCTTTAGGTGCAGGTGGAGCATTATTTACTAAAAATACTGTTTTAGAAATATCTGATTCAATATTTGACCATAATAATGCTTATAAAGGTGGAGCTATTGGAACCATTTCAAACTATGGCGAATATTCTACATATAAACCAAAAGCTTCACTGTATTTGACCAATTGTTCCTTTACAAATAATGTGGCTAATTCCACTATTGTTGGTAATAATCCTAACTTAAATTCTTATGTTTATAGAAATTATGGAGATGGTGGAGTAATTTATGGAACATTTAACAAATTCAATCTTAAAGATTCAGCTGTCCGTTATAATAAGGCAGTAATTAATGGTGGGGCATTATCTGTTCAAGCAAATGATGGGCGTATTGATGGTTGTATAATTACTGATAATCGTGCAGGGAATAAGGGAGGCGCTTTAGACATATCTAATAACTTCTTAATTACTAATACGATTATAAGCAATAATTCTGCAAGTTATGGAGGAGCTATTAGTTACAGTTCATATGTTTACTATGGGCATACTCAAAATAACTTAAATATATTTAATTCAACTATCTCTAATAATCTTGGTTTGGAGGCAGGGGGAGCATTTTATTTAGGTTCTGCTAATGTTGTTGTACATAATTCTAATCTTGTGAATAACAAGGCCCCTAGAGATGCTACTTTCAGTGCATTTGATAAATCACATTTATATGTTGATGCAAGGTATAATTACTGGGAATCTAATGGTAAAAAAGGTGTTCCTGATGATTCTCTATTTAATTTGGGAGATAAAATTAAATTTAAACCATTAATTAAGTCATTTATTAATTGGACTTCTGTTGTTGTACCAAATAATCCTCATGGAAATGGAACTGCTACACCGGGAGGTAATGAAAAACCTGCTTCTGGTCCTACAGTGATTACTAAAACAAATCCTATTTGGTATACTGGTCCACAAATTGGAGGCCATGGTGAAGGTACTGGCTCAGGTCCTTTGGGTCCTGGTGGCGGAATCCCTGGTCCTGGAAGTAATTTGGGTCCTGGTGGCGGTGGCCAATATGGTCCTGTTGGAGGATCTGATTATGGTAATGGTACTTCCCAAGGAGGTAAACCAATTTCAAATCCTGGAATTAATGGTAGTTCTAATGCCAATAGTTTAAGTCAAATTGATGAATCTAATGCTAATAAAAACTTACTTACTGTAGGTTTAACTGCAAATGTTGCTTCTTTAGCTAGTGTTGGAGGTTTTGCTTCTTCTGATGCAGGTAAATCTAGTTCGTCTAGTTCCAGTGAAGATGTTAAAGCATATGAACTTGATGAAGAGGAGGTAACTAAGCAATTAGATAATCCAAAAACAATATTTACATTTATTGGTTTAATCA
>ERZ857998.1817-NODE-1817-length-22390-cov-8.294874_pt1 | contig 22390 bp, 30 predicted proteins | sample MGYA00519954_ERZ857998 | MGnify/ENA primary metagenome ERZ857998 (study PRJEB31778, sample SAMEA3449424) | human gut metagenome | biome: human gut; feature: human-associated habitat; material: faeces | place: United Kingdom | collected 2010/2012 ...
GCATATTTCGTAAGGGATGCATACCACTATTAAAGGATTGTCAACCTTTGAGGGTAAAAATGCCCATAAAGAGATTTAGAATGCCAAAAGAAAAAGAAAGCCTCGGAGCATCGCCTCCGAGGTTTTCTGCGATGAGTTTTTTAAGGAGGTAGAAATTTGTTTTTAACCGAACAAGACCGAAGAGACACCTTTTGGGCAAACTATAACTATAACAACCGCGCGATCAAATATCAGTTTGAGTGTCCGCTGCGGCAAGGAAATATCGATCTTGTGACTGTGGAGAAATTCCAGGAGCAGTATCAGATCGATGCTTTTGAGTTCAAACTCGATGATATCAAGAAGGTCCTTCTGCAGGCAAAGGGAAATGTGCCGTATTGCAACAAGTCCTGGATTGTCGTGCCGGAGGAAAAAAGGAAAGTCGTTTTAGAACGCTATCAGAATTATCTTACGGACGCGAAACACATCGGTGTGATCATCGTTGCGGAAGGTGGTAAATGGGAAATGATATATAGGCCACTTTTTAAGCGGGAGCTTGTATTCGAGCAGCCGCTTTTGAATTTTTTGATGAGAGGATTGTAATGAGAAAGATAATCAAATGGCTGAAAGCCGACCCTAAAAGAATGGCAGGCATCCTTTTGGCACTGCTTGCCGTACTGGTTGTCGTCTTTTTCGTCAGAAGCCTGCTTGCACCAAAGGTGCAGGAGCAGAAAGCGAACCAACAGGGAAACCTTACAGAGACAGAGCGCAATCTGCTGATCGAAGACTTAAATCTGAACGGAAATGATGCGGAGGATGTCGATCCGGACGTTGCCAAAAGAATTATGCACCTTGAGGTAGTCGTTTCAGATGAAATTTAAACAACCATGTAGCATCGAATTTTTTACTTGACTTGCAAAAAAGACTGTGTTATTCTTTTGTTAAGGTTACCTGGCGGCGTAGTCAGGTAAGAAGCGAAGAAGCGTCATTTCCTTAGGGATTTGGCGCTTTTTGTTTTACCTATGCGCAGGGGAAAGGTTTCTATAGGGAAAGGTGATCAACATGGATGTATTCAAGGGGGCAAGAAAAGTTTTCATGGGTTCTGGAAACTTAAAAGCGTTGTTCGGCGAAGCAAAAAAAGTTTTCGTCGTATGCGACCCCTTTATTGAGGAATCGGGTACTGTCAAATATGTGACAGATATCCTTACGGAGATGGGCGTAAGCTATGATGTTTATTCGAATATCCAACCGGATCCAACCGTGGCCTTAGTCGCAGAGGGGATTGGACATCTGGTTGATTCGGCGCCGGACGTGGCTGTGGGCTTTGGCGGCGGGTCTGCCATAGATGCCTGTAAGGCGATGCTGTTCTTTGCGAAAAAAGAAGGGCTGATTGGAAATGTTCAGTTTGTTGCCATACCAACGACAAGTGGTACAGGGTCAGAGGTGACAGATTTCTCTGTAATCACTGCGCCGGAGAAGGGGATTAAGTATCCCATTGTGGATGAAAGCCTTCTGCCCGATGTCGCGGTTCTTGACGCAAAGCTGACTGTTACGGTTCCAAAGTCTATTACCGCTTATACGGGCATGGATGTTTTGACACACGCCATAGAAGCCTTGGCATCAAAGCATGCAACAGATTTTTCGGATGCATCGGCGGAGAAAGCGATTAAATTAGTCAGAGACAATTTACTGAAAGCTTATCGGGAGCCGGATAATCTGGAGGCAAGACAAGCCATGCACCATGCCTCCTGTCTAGCGGGCATTGCATTTAATAACGCCGGTCTTGGATTGAACCACGGTATGGCTCACGCTTTGGGAGGTAAGTTTCACATCCCACATGGCAAGGCGAATGCAGTATTGCTTCCGTATGTTATGGGCTTCAACGCAGGCTGCTATGACCAGCTGACGGAGCATGCGCGGGGCTATGCCAGAATCGCAAGATTGATACACGTTGAATCTTCGAGCATCCGACAGAGCGCTTTAAACCTGATCAGGTCTGTAAAGAAGTTTATCCATGAGCTGGAGCTTCCGGCAACGATACGAGAACTGGGAATCGACAGAGAAGCTTTTATGGAAGCACTTGATGAGATGGCGCAGGCAGCCTATCGGGATAGATGTACGGTGACCAACCCAAGGACGTGTACTGTTGAGGAAATCAAAGGACTGTTTATGCGTGCCTATGATGGAAAGCCAGTAAACAAATTTGAGTAAAGATATAAGATGGAGTAAACAGGATGGGGTTAGAAAATAAAGAAAGAATTATTCAGGAGTTTGTTCCCGGACGACAGATAACCTTAGCACATGTGATTGCCAACCCTGTAGATGATTTATATGCAAAACTTGGTATAATAGATATTAAAGGGGCGATCGGCATCTTTACCATAACGCCAAGTGAGGCTGCAATCATTGCGGCAGACGTTGCAACAAAGGCATCGGATGTGAAAATCGGTTTCATTGACAGGTTTAACGGATCCTTGCTTATCTATGGCGACGTAGCCGCAGTCGAGGCAGCAATGATCGATGTGATGAAAGTTTTATGTGACGAGATGAAATTTACTCCGGCGGAGATAACCAAGAGCTAGAATGAAGAACATTATTTTTATCGGGACGATCGGATGTGGGAAGACCACATTAAGTCAGGCAATCAAGGGCGAGAAAATTTACTACAAAAAGACACAGGCTGTTGAGGTTGTAGGCGGCAACATACTGGATACGCCGGGAGAATTTCTCGAACGGGCACAGATGCGAGGCGCCTTGATGACGACATCGGCAGATGCACAGATCATCGGGCTCGTACAGTCTGCAACGGAAGAACGAAATATGTTTTCCCCTTGCTATGCGGGTTCTTTCGCGAAGGAAGTCATTGGAATCGTCACAAAGATAGATCTTGCTGACGAGAAACAGATAGAGGCTGCAGAAAACAAGCTGAGAATTGCGGGCGCAACAAAACTTTTTCGTGTCAGCAACTACACAAAGGAAGGCCTTCAGACGTTATTGGATTATTTGAAATAGTAAGAGAGGGGCTCGAAATGGAAAGAAAAAAACTGGACATTGTAGTGGTGGACGATGAACCTATCATCAGGATGGACATCGTTGCGATGCTCAAGAATGCAGGCTATAACGTGATCGGCCAAGGCTCTGACGGCTTTGATGCAATCGACCTTTGCAACGCGCTGATGCCTGATGTGATTCTGCTCGACATCCAGATGGAAAATCTGGATGGACTGTCTGCAGCGCGGGTGATTGGCGAGGAATGCCCGAATACGGCGATCATTATGCTGACAGCTTTCAGCAAAGGTGAGTACATAGATAAAGCCAAAGAGAATAAAATCAGTTGTTATCTGCTCAAGCCGATCAATGAAAAACTTCTTGTGCCGAATATTGAAGTGGCAGTGGTGAGAAATAAGGAGCTTACGGAATACAAAAATAGCATCGATAAGGCAAATGAGCAACTAGCATCGCGAAAAACGATTGAAAAGGCCAAAGGCCTGCTCATGAAGCACAGGAACAAGTCAGAAGAGGAAGCTTTTCACTATATACGAGATATCAGTAAAAAAAGAAATATGGCTATGGTCAAGGTTGCGGAGATGATGATCGATCAATATGAAAAATAATATCAATGAAAATGCAATAGAAAAATTGTGCCGTGAATACACAAAGCTTACAGACGAAGAAATAGAAATCATACAGATCGCAGCCCAATCCCTGCCTGCAATGGCAAGTATGTTTGATGCAGACGCTTTCATAGACTGCCCCTTGGAGGACGGCAGCGGCAATGCCATCGTCGTTGCGGAGGCAAAACCCGTCAACAGAGCATCTTCCTATCAAAATAAGGTTGTCGGGCTGGTGGCAACGAAGGAAAAGGAGCCCGCGGTATGCAGGACCTTTCAGCTGGCTGTGCCGACGAAGTTTATGAAGGCGGTGACGCAGGAAAACGAACACGTTGTGCAGACGGTCGAGCCGATTCTTTCTGTGAATGGCGTCATTGGCGTATTCATTATAGAACAGAGAATGGACCAAGTGTTTTTTGCAGATTCCTCCAGAGGGCGCAGGCGAAGCGATGGGAAAGTGGACGCATACCATGGAATTATGGATGCGGAAAACGATGGAACAAATCCGATTGCAGATAATATCGATGAAGGCGTTTTGTTCATCGACAATCAGGACAAGGTCGTTTTCCGGAATATGGCGGCTGTTGAGATTCACAAAAGACTGGGTTTTCTCAACGACATCATGGGGGTGAATTATCGGGAAATTTGCATAGCAAAGGTCCCGGAGGATACATCTAACGGAAATATCACCATCCAAGAGGTTAAATTAGGAGATTATTATTTCAACGTTAAGACTGTTTTTATCGACAATGAGGATATCCACTACATCGTAACCATATCCGACATCACACTCCGAAAGCTGCAGGAGGAGGAATTGATCTATAAATCGGTTGCCTCTAAGGAAATGCACCATCGCGTGAAGAACAATTTGCAGACCATCGCGGCACTTCTGAGACTGCAAAGAAACAATGCGGAGTCGGAAGCGGTCAAGCAGGCACTGAACGAGACGATAACCAGAATCCTGGCGATCTCATCGACACATCAGATTCTAGTGGAAAATGACATGGATGAGGTGCGGCTCAATGATGTTGTTGCGAATGTAGGTGATAATGCGAAGCTTTATTTTGCCAGTGATGATTTCAAGCTGGATATCAAATATCATGGCGGAGACTTTGATATCAAATTTGATATGGGAAATGTGCTGGCGCTGATTCTGAATGAGCTGATGCAGAACTCCATCAAACACGCCTTCAAAAATCGCAAGGAAGGTAAAATTGAGATTATGGCCTTCATGAAGCGGGTTGATTATGTTGAAATCGTATATACAGACAACGGATACGGGTTTGACCCTGAGAAAATCAATCGAGACGGCATGGGATGGACTATCATCCGGTCTTTGGTCAAAGAAAAGCTAAAGGGACATGTTACCGTAAAGTCCGGAGAAAATGGAACGAAAGTAAAAATTGTTTTTATGTTATAGAGGGTGACGGCAGTGAAAGAAATCATTAACAGCGTGGGAATCGATATTGGAACATCGACGACCCAATTGATTTTCAGCAAACTGACAATTGAAAATCTGGCCAGCAGTTATACGGTACCAAGGATCAGCATTGTCAATACCGAGGTTGTGTATAGAAGTGATATCTATTTTACGCCGCTCACAGACAAATCTACCATTGATGCGGCGCAGGTAAAACGAATCGTTGAATCTGAATACGACAAAGCCAAAATGAATAAGCAGGATCTGCAGACAGGTGCGGTCATCATAACAGGTGAAACTGCCCGCAAAGAAAATGCAAACGATGTGCTGAACGCATTAAGCCATATGGCGGGCGACTTTGTTGTGGCAACTGCCGGACCTGACCTTGAATCTGTGCTTTCGGCAAAAGGCGCCGGTACAGATGTGATGAGCAAAGAGGATAGGAATACCATTGCGAACATCGATATCGGCGGCGGCACCAGCAATATTGCCGTATTTCGTCAAGGCAATCTGATCTCTACCGCTTGCCTTGATATCGGCGGTCGGCTGCTCAAAGTTGAAAACGGAATCGTGACATACATATACGAGAAGACCAAGAAACTGATTCAAGCAGAGAATCTGCATATTTCAGAGGGCATGAAAGCCGACGAGGGAGAGTTCAAGAAGCTCGCAGCCGTCATGGCCAGGCACCTTGCGATGGCGCTGAATCTGATGGCAAAGGATGAGATGCACAAGACTCTGTATACCAATGATGGCGATGCCATCAAAGCAGATATCGCTCTGGATGGGGTAACGTTCTCCGGCGGGGTTGCAGATGTCGTTTATCATCCGGATGGACGCGCGCCTTTTGAATACGGAGATATGGGCGTGTTCCTGGGAAATGCCATCAATGCGGAGACGGCGTTTGGTAAAGTCAAGCGATATCAAGCGATAGAAACCATTCGCGCTACCGTAGTAGGCGCAGGAACCCATACGACTGAGGTAAGCGGAAGCACCATCAGGTATGAAAGAGAATGCCTTCCGATTAAAAATGCTCCGGTGATTAAGATGACCGAGGAAGAGGAAGAAGATTTGCACATTTTCTCTGCGAGCCTTTCAGAGAAAATGGACATATACACAAACAAGGATACGCAGCAGTGCGTTGCGGTTGCGCTCAGCGGTAAGCGCTACTGCTCCTTCGATGAAGTGCAGGAGCTGGCGCAAGCCATCATCCATGGACTCAAGGGCTATGATAATCCAAGTGTTCCGGTGGTGCTGATTGTGGAGAATGATATCGGAAAGGTTCTTGGAAATGCTGTGGCGTATTTGATGGGTACGCGAAAGGTGATATCGATCGACAATATTTTTGTTAAGGAAGGAGATTACGTTGACATCGGCGAACCGGTGGCCAATGGACGCGTAGTACCGGTCATAACAAAAACACTCATATTTAATCGCTAAAAGTTATTGTAAAAGGATGAAAGCAAGAGGTGAACAAAGTGATCTTAAAGACAAAGCTATTCGGTCATACCTACGGATTCGATTCGGTTCGTGAAGTCATGGCCAAGGCCAACGAAGAAAAGTCGGGTGACAAGTTAGCCGGAATCGCTGCGGAAAGTGCGGAAGAAAGAGTTGCCGCAAAGTATGTTTTATCAAATCTCACATTGAACGATCTGAGAAACAATCCTGCGGTACCGTATGAAGACGACGAAGTTACCAGAATCATTCAGGATTCCGTCAATGAAACAATCTTCAACGAGCACAAGAATAAGACTGTTGCAGAATTCAGAGAATGGCTACTGGATACTGAAACATCAGGCGACATGATCAAGAGAGCTTCCAGAGGGATTACCAGTGAAATTGTTTCGGGCGTGACGAAGCTGATGAGCAACCTCGACCTGATCTACGGAGCAAAGAAGATTGAAATCACAGCACACTGTAATACGACAATCGGTAAAAGAGGAACCTTCTCATCAAGACTTCAGCCGAACCACACGACGGATGATCCAAAGGGCATTTTGGCTTCCACCATGGAAGGCTTGAGCCTTGGCTGCGGCGATGCTGTTATTGGGTTAAACCCGGTAGATGACTCTGTAGAAAGTGTAGCCAGACTTTTAAAGCAGTTCGATGAATTCAGAGATAAGTGGGAAATTCCTACGCAGATTTGCGTACTTGCACACGTCACAACGCAGATCGAAGCAGCAAAAAAGCTCAACGCGCCGATCGACCTGGTATTCCAGTCCATTGCCGGATCGCAGAAGGGCAACGAAGCCTTCGGTATCACTGCCGACATGATAGCAGAAGCACAGGCTTATGCACTCACAGAAGGAAAGGCAACCGGCCCGAATGTCATGTATTTTGAGACAGGACAAGGTTCGGAATTATCCTCAGATGCGCATAATGGTTGGGATCAACTTACCATGGAAGCAAGATGCTATGGATTTGCTAAAAAGTTCCAGCCGTTCCTGACCAATACCGTCGTAGGCTTTATCGGTCCTGAATATCTGTATGACTCAAAACAGGTAATCAGAGCAGGGCTGGAAGACCACTTTATGGGTAAATTAACAGGTATCTCCATGGGATGCGATGCTTGCTACACGAACCACATGAAAGCTGACCAGAATGATATCGAAAATCTGGCTACCTTACTTGTTGCAGCAGGATGTAACTACATCATGGGCGTTCCGGAAGGAGACGACTGTATGTTAATGTATCAGTGCACAGGTTACCATGAAGCAGCGGCGCTTCGCGAGGTGTTCGGCTTAAGACCGATTTCTGAATTCGATCAGTGGCTGGAAAAGATGGAATTCTCAAAAGATGGCAAGCTGACACCACTGGCTGGTGACGGTTCCGTATTCCTTAGAAAGTAGAGGAGGGCGATTTGATGGATACGAGAGAATTAAAAGAAATCATTGAAAGTGTACTTTCAGAAATGAATGTTACAGGCAGCGCTGCGGCAGCTGAAGAGGTAAAGCCCGCTTCCAAGACTCCTTGCTGTGAGGTGTCACAAGTAGAGGATGGCGTTCTTGATGATATCACGCAGATCGATATTAAAGAACAATATCTGGTGAAGGATCCATATGATAAAGAAGGCTATATGGAACTCAAGCGTCATGCACCATGCAGACTGGGCATCGGCAAGGCCGGTGCCAGATATAAGACGCTGCCGCAGCTCATGTTCAGAGCGGCGCACTCAGCAGCACAGGACGCTGTATTCTCGGATGTGGATCAGGATTTTGTTGACAGTCTGGATTTATTCACAGTTCAGACAATGTGTGAAAACAAGGATATTTACCTGACCAGACCTGACCTTGGAAGAAAGCTTTCAAAGGAAGCCGTCGAGACGATCAGAGAAAAATGTGAAAAGAAGCCGCAGGTTCAGATTTTTGTATCTGACGGACTTAGCTCGGCTGCTGTAGCTGCAAACACGAAGGACGTTTTGAACGGAATCCTGCAGGGACTTAAGAGCAGCGGCGTGAAGGTCGGCACACCTTTCTTCTTGAAGTACGGTCGTGTCGGTTCGATGGATGAAGTCAGTGAACTGATAGGCGCCGATGTAACTTGCGTGCTCATTGGAGAGAGACCCGGTCTGATTACAGCGACATCCATGTCAGCCTATATTGCTTACAAAGCTACGGTAGGTATGCCTGAGGCAAGAAGAACCGTCGTTTCCAATATTCACAGTGCAGGTACGAATCCGGCAGAAGCGGGTGCTCACATCGCAGATATTATTAAGCTGATTCTTGAGAAAAAAACAAGCGGAACTGAATTGAAACTGTAATAAGGAGATTTGAAAATGAAAAGAGATCCATTAAAAGCAAGCGTTTTAGCGGCAAAGATAATTCCAAACGCAAGTCCTGAAATGTTAAAGGATTTTGACAATATCCCGGAAAACTATAAATCACTGGCATTGATTACTGCAGACAGCGATGACGTTACTTACACAGCCTTGGACGAGGCAACGAAGAAGGCCGATGTAGTCGTCGCTTATGCAAAGAGCTTCTATGGCGGAGCAGCGAACGCGAATACAAAGCTGGCAGGTGAAATCATCGGGATTCTGGCAGGACCGAATCCGGCAGAGGTAAAGAGCGGTCTGGACGCTGCAATCGATATGATTGAGAACGGCGCTTATTTCGTATCAGCAAATGATGACGACAGTATCTGTTATTATGCACACTGCATTTCAAGGACGGGCTCCTATCTGTCGGAAGGGGCCGGCATACCGGAAGGGGAAGCTTTAGCTTATCTGATCGCCCCGCCTTTAGAAGCCATGTATGGTGTAGATGCAGCTTTGAAAGCCGCAGACGTCAAGATGTGCGTATTATATGCGCCACCTTCAGAAACAAACTTTGGAGGCGCATTATTAACCGGCACGCAGTCAGCTTGTAAATCTGCGTGTGATGCGTTCGCAACAGCAGTAGAATATGTCGCTGAGAATCCAACAGCATTTTAGTTTAGGAGGTAAATATCATGGCAAATATGCAGGCATTGGGAATGATTGAAACAAAGGGTCTTGTAGGTTCGGTGGAAGCAGCCGATGCAATGGTCAAGGCTGCAAACGTCACGTTAACAGGTAAGGTATTAGTAGGCGGAGGTCTCGTGACTGTTATGGTAAGAGGAGACGTCGGTGCGGTCAAAGCTGCTGTGGATGCAGGCGCCGCTGCGGCAGAAAGAGTGGGAGAACTCATTTCCATTCACGTGATTCCAAGACCACATGCAGACGTAGAGATGATTCTGCCGCATGTGAATGAATAATATGAAATGAGGAGAAACAAATGAAGGCTTTAGGGATGATAGAGGTTTACGGAAGAGTAGGCGCTATAGAAGGATTGGATAGTGCTTTAAAAGCTGCCAACGTTTCTCTGGTAAACATGATTAGAGTGGGAGGAGGACTTACCTCGGTTTTTGTGGAAGGTGATGTAGGTTCTGTGAAAGCTTCCATCGATGCGGCTGCTGCTGCGGCAGAAAGAGTTGGAAAACTGATTTCAGCGCATGTGATTCCAAGACCTGATGCTGCGGTAAGAGAAATGCTGGACATCGCTTCGAATGATGAATTTAACGGGAACAAGTCCGGATCCGGCGGAAACGCGGAGCCTAAAGTCCAAGAAGAAACGGGTCAAGCTGATGCGGCGGGTGCAGACGAGCTTTGCGGGAAAACCGAAGCGGTCGTGGATGTCCAAACTGGACTCGGAGAAACCGAAGCGGTCGTGAATGCCGAGGCTGAAATTGCGGAAGCCGAAGCGGTCGTGAATGCCGAGGCTGAAATTGTGGAAGAGGAAGCGGTCGTGAATGCCGAGGCTGAAATTGTGGAAGAGGAAGCAGGCACGGCAGAAGTACATATATCTGCAAAGCCGAAGGTGCACCCAGCAGACTATGAAGAGTTAGAAAAAATGACGGTCGCACAGCTGCGGAAGTTGGCGAGGGAAATGCAAGACTATCCTCTGCCGAAACAAGAAATTAAGTTTGCGAAGAAGGAAGATTTGTTAATGGCGTTAGGCCGGAAAAAGTAATTGGAGGGATACAAAATGGCAAATATGCAAGCATTAGGAATGATCGAAACAAAGGGGCTCGTTGGTTCCATTGAAGCAGCCGATGCAATGGTCAAGGCTGCAAACGTAACCTTAGCAGGTAAGGTACTGGTAGGCGGCGGTCTTGTGACTGTCATGGTAAGAGGAGATGTCGGTGCGGTGAAGGCCGCTGTAGATGCAGGCGCCGCAGCAGCAGAAAGAGTTGGAGAGCTTCTTTCCATCCATGTAATTCCAAGACCACACGCAGATGTGGAGATGATCATACCTCACGTTGAATCGTAAACAACGTACATGATAAGGAGGGACTGTAGTGAAAGTTATTACAGAAGCTTTAATTCGGCAAGAAATCAAAGACAGCTGTCCTAAAATGTACTATATTCCTGAAGGTAAGATCCTTTCTCCTGCGGCAAGAGAATATCTGAATCAACAAAAGATAGGTATTGATCTCGAAAAAAATCGTAAAACCGAAGTTGTGGAACATGAGGCTACAGCCGAAGCACCTTCTCTCAAAGCAGAGAACGGTGCTTCGCCGCAGGCCAAGTATGTCGATTATGAAACAGGTGCAAGCTATCATGAGAAGCCGGAGCATATGTGTCAGCTTTTCGGCAATAAGCTGGTGGACAAGGACCATCCAAGAATCCTGTTCAGAGGTAAGTTGGATAGTGTGCAATCCGAGGTCGTTCTTGCGCAGGCCATGATCGGGGCAGATCCGGCGAATATGCTGCTGCTCAGAGATCTGGATGATATTTTGAAGGTTCTGCGGGAGCTGATGCGGTGTGAAGTTTTGGATGAGGCATTCAAGCTGGATACCATTATAGGATTTTCTCATGCGGAGCTGCGGGCCAGATCCCATGCGCCTATGAAATTCTATCAAATCGAGTATATGAAGCTTCCGGATTATACCATGGGAAGTACGTATGCATGGCTGAACAAGCTCCGCGCATCTGTCAGAGAAACAGAAGTTGCTGCTGTGAGTGCTTTCAAGGATAAGAGACGTATGGACCGAAAGGATATCGTGGAGGAACTGAATCGGCTGTCCAGCGCGCTGCACATTATGATGCTGAAATATTTATCGGGAGAGTACGAAGTGAAATAAAGGAAAGGAGGACCCATTTGGATATTGAAAAGATTATCGCAGAGGTTCTCAGACGTTTAGAAACAGAAATCGTTTCGAACGCTGCCGGAAAGCGCGATGATGAAAGCAAAGCAAAAGTGCTTCTGATCAGCAAGGAAAGAAGCCGGGGTCACCATCTTTCAGAAAAAATAAACACCCTGCAAGCGCATTATAGCATAGAATACGCAGAAGATACGTGCTTAAAGGATGCGCATCAGATTGTCATCATTGCAGATTTAGACGACAGTGGTTTGGCAAAGGTGACTTCCGGTATTTTCGATGAAGCTTATTTAGCTGCGATGCACGAGGCAATGCTAAAGGGCAAAGACATCCTGCTGAACAAGGACAGCCTTGAGATCTTTCGCAACAAAGACACTGCCCCTTTTGCCTTTTTCAAATTCTACGAAAAGAAACTGGAAATCTTAGAGGCGTGGGGGATTCAAGTACTGTCTCTGGATGAGATCATGGACTATTTGGAAGCCGGAAGCGACAAAGACAGTCCGAGCAGGGAAATATATGGAAGAAACCTGATGAAAAGAGTCGTCACAGATCGAGACATCAGAGAAACTTTGGAAGAGGGACAGAAAGTCGTTACAGTCTTGCCGCATACCATCATCACTGATATCGCAAAGGAAACGGCTGCAAAAGAAGGCGTTGACATTGTGGTATGCAAGGAGTGATGGAATGAGATTGGCATATGTAGTCGGAAGAATATGGGCAACCCGTAAATCTGACGGGCTGCGTGCTTACAAGTTGCTACTCGTAAGAGATGCGCACGATGGCGAATTATATACAGCGGCAGATACCTTAGATGCCGGGGAAGGTGAGATGGTGATTACGGCAGGCGGAAGCTCTGCGGCCAGAGATACGGACAATATCTCCCTGCCCATCGATGCATCTATCATCGCTATCGTTGACGAAAAGAATTAAATACTGATTTCGAAGGAGGTAAATTGTATGTTTCAAGAACTAGTAACAAATATAACGAATACAAGTGTTTTTACAGATAGTTTTAAGGGCTGGATTGCGGATCTGTCAATAAACTCCATCATTATTTTTATCATGATGATTTTCATGATCGTTGGTGCAGTTGATAAAATCAGAGGAAACAAAAAAGGCTATGGCGAGCAGTTCGAAGAAGGCTTTTACGCGATGGGACCACTGGCTATTGCAATGGCAGGCGTAGTCGCAGCAGCTCCTGTTTTGGCAATTATTCTGAAACCTGTTATCGTGCCTGTTTATGAGTTGTTTGGAGCTGACGCGTCTATGTTCGCAACGACCTTACTTGCGTGTGATATGGGAGGATATCCACTGGCTATGAATTTGGCTGCCGATGAAAACATTGGTAACTTTGCGGGTTTGATTCTCGGTACCATGATGGGACCTACCATTGTATTTACGATTCCTGTGGCGCTAAGCATCATCAAGAAGGAAGACAGACCTTTCCTGGGCGCCGGTATTCTTGCAGGCTTGATTACCGTTCCGCTCGGCTGTATCGCAGGTGGTCTGGTTATGAACATGACCCCTTATAAAATCAGCATCGGAAGCATATTAGTGAATCTGATTCCAGTCATTATTATCGCAGGTCTGATCATAGTCGGACTGTGGTTCATCCCACAGAAGATGATCAGCGGGTTTAATAAGTTCGGAACCGGCGTAACCGTTGTTATCACATTTTTCACAGCAGTGGCTGTATTCGAATACCAGACAGGCATTAAGTTCCCACTGATGAACATTATGGTCGAACCGGATGCAGACGGCGCGATTCCGCTGGAATCAGGTCTTCTGGTTTGCGGACAGATTTCTATCGTGCTGATCGGTGCATTCCCGATGGTGAAGTGGATTACAGATACATTCTCCAAGCCATTAGAAAAGATTGGAGAGAAGATGGGCATGAATGATGCCGGCTCAACTGGTCTGATTGCCACCCTGGCGAATAATATCGCAATGTTTAACATCATGAAGGATATGAACGCAAAGGGTAAAATTTTGAACGTAGCATTTGCGGTTTCGGCAGCGTTCGTATTCGGCGATCACCTTGGGTTTACTGCCGGTGTGAACAACAGCATGATATTTCCTGTCATCGTTGGCAAGCTGACTGCCGGTATCACGGCTTTGATCCTCGCGAACCTTATGTCACCAATGCTGCTTGCGAAGGTACAGTCTTCAAGCAATGCGGAAACCAACGAAGCAGATCCGTCATAAGAAATGCAGCGCTCAACGCAAGGTAACCTGATTGAATGAAGAGAGGTGGATAAATGGAAATCAATGAAAAACAGTTAAAAGAAATCATCACAAAGATCGTCGTTGAGATGCTGAGACGCAATGATGGCTTTGTTAAGGAAACTGACAAAAGTGGGATTCTGAAAATCGAAACAAGCACTGTAAAGTGTGAACCTTTTAACGGCGCGCAAGGCGTGTATCTAAAGGATATCGTAACGCTGGAAGAAGCACCTAGAATGGGTGCGGGCATTATGGAGCTTGATCATACAAGTTTCGAATGGACACTGACATACGATGAATATGACTACGTGATTGATGGAGAACTGGAAATCGAAATTGATGGAAGAGTTGTTTCCGGTAAGCCGGGAGACATTATCTATATTCCTAAGAACAGCCATATCCATTTCCAAACGCCTTCAACAGCCAGATATGCATATTTCGTATATCCGGCAGACTGGCAGAGTCAGTAAGGTATGAAACGGACAGCGGAGATCATCGAGGTAGATTATGAATTTTGATTATTGTAACGATTTTGTGAACAAATTTGAACATGTGATAGCGCATCCAGTAAAATCGAATTCTTCTGTATATTATACGGGGGTGGATTTAGGTACTGCTTGTGTAGTCATGGCTGTGCTTGATGAGAATTATGAGCCTGTTGCAGGCGCATATCAGTATGCCGATGTAGTCAAAGACGGTATGGTGGTAGATTATATCGGCGCGATCAAGATAGTCAAAGATATGAAGCAGAAGCTGGAAGTTGCGTTGGAAACAGAATTGACCTATGCAGCGGCGGCAATCCCGCCGGGAACAGACCGTCTGGACGGTGGCGCTGTAAAAAACGTGGTGGAAGCTGCAGGCTTCGAAATTACATCTATGCTCGATGAACCTACCGCTGCCAACAATTTACTAAAGCTGCAGAACGGTGCAGTGGTGGACATCGGAGGCGGAACGACAGGGATCTCCATCATGAAGGATGGAAAGGTTGTGGCTGTAGAAGACGAGCCTACGGGCGGCACACATTTCAGTCTTGTCCTTGCAGGTTCTTATAAGATGCCATTTGAAGAGGCAGACGTATATAAGAGAGATGAAAAAAACCACAAGGATATCTTCCCTGTACTGAAACCGGTCATTGACAAAATATCCTCTATTATAACCAATATGATTGCAGGCTATGATGTAGAACAGTTGGTTCTTGTAGGTGGAAGCAGCTGCCTTACAGGAATTGAGAAGGTCGTTGAAAAGAACACCGGGATCAAGACTGAAAAACCTATGTGTCCATTATTCGTAACGCCTTTGGGTATTGCACTCAGCTGTACGCAGGAAGTCATAGATTAAGGAGGAGACATGGACTATAGAATCATTAAATCTCCTTCAAAGGGGACCTTAGAGCTGGTGAAAAGAAGAATGGGCCTTGCAGGGACCTCTTCTTTCGATCATGCGGATGCGATCGGACTGGTGCAGGGAAAGATGATCGATATGATCTGTGCGGCAGATATTGCCGAAAAAGCAGTTGGCGTGGAAGTTTATGATATCAGGGGTATTTGCCCGCAGCATATGACGCTTCTTGCCATCTGCGGAGATACTGCCTCTGTATCTGATGCGCTGAAGCAAATTGAGTTTAAGTTGAAAGAGGGAATGTATTGTGATTACGGCCAAACTTATTGATAACATATGGGCAACACGCAAAGCAGTATCCTTGCAGGGATACAAGCTGATGCTTGCAGAAGTAATCGGGGGCACGCAGGTCGGACGGAGAATGGTTGTAGTCGATACCATTGGCGCCGGCATCGGCGAACGAGTCATCGTAACCACAGGTTCTTCCGCAAGACGAATGCTTGAAAATGATCAAATTCCGGTTGATGCTGTTGTTGTCGGTATCATTGATGAAGATTGTAGATTTGAAGAGTAGGAGGAACTATGAGTTTCATTGAACAAGTGAAAGATTCAGGGATCATAGGAGCCGGAGGCGCAGGATTTCCGACGCATGTGAAGCTAAACTCAAAAGCCGACTACATCTTGCTTAACGGAGCTGAATGCGAGCCGCTTCTTAGAGTTGACCAGCAGCTTATGGCAATGTATCCTAAAAAAATCATCACGGGTCTTTACCTTGCCGGAAAGCAAGTAGAAGCAAAGCGCGCAATCATCGGCATCAAGGTCAAGCATCAAGACGTAATTGATATTTTGAGAAATAAAATCAAAGAACTGGAACTTGAGGCACAGGTTTCGGTGCAAGAACTGCCGGACATCTATCCGGCAGGAGATGAGCAGGTGCTTGTATATGAACTGACAGGAAGAGTCGTACCGGAAACAGGGATTCCCATTGCAGTCGGCTGCGTTGTCATCAATACAGAAACAGCACTGAATATTTTTCACGCCACGCAAGGCGAGCCTGTGGTAGATAAGTACGTTACCATCGCCGGGAAGGTACCTGAGCCTGTTACTGTAAAGGTTCCGGTTGGAACGCCGATTCGGGATGTCATTGCACTTTCCGGTCTCAAGAGTCTTACAGGATATGCAGTCATTGACGGAGGACCGATGATGGGGCCTTTAGCCACAAATTTAGACGGGTTTGTTACAAAGAAAACAAAAGGGCTTGTCATCCTGCCGGAAGAGCATAACCTGATCAGAAAAAAACAGAAGGAAATGCGATCTGCGGTGACACTGAACAAAACTGCCTGTGAACAGTGCAGAATGTGTACCGACCTCTGCCCAAGACATTTATTAGGACATAGTACAAGCCCCCATAAGATGGTCCGCGCTATGAGCTACAGCAAAATGACCGAGCAGGAGGAATTAACTGTTGCACAGACGTGCTGCCAGTGCAATCTGTGCGAATACTTTTCCTGTCCTGCCGGAATCAATCCTAAAATGGCGAACCTGTATTTTATGACAGAGCAGAAAAAAGAAGGGATCAAATTTGTCCCTAAGAAAGAAGCATACACGCCAAGAGCGATGCGCTCTTATCGGCTTGTACCAAGCAAAAGGCTGATTGCCCGCATAGGAATCAAAAAATATGATAAGTGCGCACCTCTGCGTTTAGACATCGGATACGCGCCTGTGCAAGTCGGGATTTCTCTGTGTGCCCATGTCGGCGCGCCTGCAGAGCCGACAGTAAAGCCGGGCGATTCCGTGAAGCGAGGCGATTTGATAGGCAGGATTCCTGAAGGAAAGCTAGGCGCTGCCTGTCACGCAAGCGTTGATGGAACCGTAGCGTCTATTGAAAACGGAATTGTGATAATCAGGGGGGATTAGAATGGCAAAAGCAATAGGAATGATAGAATTTGGTAGCATTGCCAGAGGCATATATGCGGCTGACCAAATGGTAAAAACCTCAGACGTTGAAATTGTAACTGCCAATTCCGTTTGCCCGGGTAAGTATATTGCTATCGTACACGGCGATGTGTCATCTGTTGAAACCGCAGTCAGAAGAGGGGAGGAAACAGCGGAAGAGTTTCTGATAGACTCCATTGTGATTCCGAATGTCCATCCGAGAGTTTTTCCGGCCATTGTCGGCACCACCATGCCTGAGGAGATCCATGCGCTTGGAATCTTAGAGTCATATTCTCTGGCGACCATGGTAATCGCTACCGATGCAGTGCTGAAATCAGCGGAGCTGGATGCTATTGAGATTAGATTAGGCACAGGACTTGGCGGCAAGGCATACTTTACGTTTACCGGTGATGTAGCTGCAGTGAAAACCGGCGTAAATGTAGGCATGGAAATCATAGGCGATGCAGGCGTGCTTCTGAACGCTGAAGTGATTCCTTCACCATCTAAGAAATTGATTGAATCCTTGTATTAAATATGAAAGGAGGTTTCATGAAAAAATTAGTCACAGGCAAAACCGTTCAGGATTTTGCTAACGAGAACAAAGGAAAAGATTTCCCGGTTGACGAAGATACGTTAATCACACCGAATGCCAAGGATACAGCCTATGCCTTGAGCATCAGGTTCGTCGATAAGGAGGAGTTAAAAGAAAGTTATTGCAGCGCAATGCACAAGGATATGAAACCAGAAGCAGCGCCTTACAAGGAAAATGCGGACAGGGAAGAGAAAGATATTGATATTGACCTAGACAGAGAGCAGGTTGTAAAAGCTGTCATTGAAGTCTTAACCGCAAAAGGGTTGATTTAATATCAGACTAGGAGGGAAAAATGGAATTTGATAAAGATTTGCGTTCTATGCAGGAAGCAAGAGATTTAGCTGCAGCCGGACAGCAAGCGGCAATCGCTTTAGCTGAGTACTCAGAGGAACAGATTGACAGAATTATTCAAAACATGGTCAGAGTGGGCGAAGAACACGCCTTCGAACTGGCTAAAATGGCAGTAGAAGAAACAGGTTTTGGCATCGTGCAGGATAAGGTGTATAAGAATCATATGGCAACGGGGATGCTGCATGAATCCATTAAGGATATGAAAACACAGGGAATCATTCGCGCGGACAAAGAAAAAAATCTGTTTGAGATTGCCGCGCCTGTTGGTTTAATCATGGGTATTGTGCCCTCCACCAACCCGACGTCCACCGCAATGTTTAAATCCATTATCGCGGTAAAGGCCAGAAATCCGATTGTATTCTCACCGCATCCTTCCGCGTGTAAATGTACGCTTAGGGCAGCAGAGTTGATGATGCAGGCGGCTGAAGAGGCAGGTGCGCCGAAGGGAACGATTGGATGCCTGCGTACGCCTACCATGGAGGCAACGAATGAACTGATGCATCACAAGGATGTGAAGCTGATTATTGCTACCGGTGGACCGGGTATGGTCAAAGCTGCCTACAGCGCGGGCAAACCGGCGATCGGTGTCGGTGCAGGGAACTCACCTGCATACATCGAAAAAACTGCAAATGTTCATGATGCCATCGAACGAATTATGGCATCGAAGACCTTTGATAACGGAACCGTATGCGCCTCCGAGCAGTCGATTATTTGCGAAAAATCAAATGAAGCAGAGGTTATCGCGGAATTGAAGAAACAGGGCGGCTATTTCATGAGTGAAGAAGAAACAGAAGCGGTTTGCAAGCTTTTGTTCAAGAACGGTCACAGCATGAACGCGAAATTTGTTGCAAAGAAGCCGCAGGTTATTGCAAAGGCAGCCGGATTTACCGTAGATGACAGTGTCAGAGTTCTTGTGGGAAGACAGCATGGCGTTGGCGACAGCGATCCGTTATCCCATGAAAAGCTGACAACAGTGCTTGCATTCTACACCGTAGAGGATTGGAGCGAAGCATGTGAGCTAAGCATTGCGCTCTTACAAAACGGGATTGGACATACTATGAGTATTCACACAAATGATCCGGAGATGGCAATGAAGTTTGCGGCGAAACCGGCTTCCAGAATTCTGGTCAATACGGGTGGTACGCAGGGAGGGACAGGTGTTTCAACCGGACTTGCACCTTCCTTTACTTTGGGTTGCGGAACCATTGGAGGATCTTCCGTTTCAGAGAATGTAACCCCAATGCACCTGATTAATAAGAAGGTGCTGGCCTATGGTATCAAAGATGTAACGACACTTGCGCAGGATGATGCGATTTATCAGAAATATCATGGACATGCGTGCTGTGACACAAATAGCTGCGACGCAAAGATTTCTGTAACACGGGAAGAATTGGCGGCTATGATAGAAGCAGTAGTAAAGGCGATAAAGTAATGAACAGAGAGATTGAAAAGATCACAGAGGTTGTATTGGAAGTATTAAAAAAATACAATGCGCAGATTGTCGAGGAAGATGACCTTAACATTTCCATTGGTATTTCCAACAGACACCTGCATCTGTGTCAAGCGGATTTGGAAACGCTCTTTGGCGCCGGATATGAACTGACGCCGATGAAAGACCTGAATCAACCGGGACAATATGCATGCAAGGAAACTGTAACGTTAGCAGGTCCGAAGGGCAGCATAGAAAAGGTGCGCGTTCTCGGTCCCGCAAGAAGCGCATCACAGATTGAGCTTTTAGCCGGTGATAATTTTACATTAGGCATTCATGCACCGCTAAGAATTTCAGGTGATACAGCAGGCTCAGCGCCTGTTACAGTCATCGGGCCCAAAGGATCCATTTACTTAAAAGAAGGCGCGATTGTAGCGCAAAGGCACATCCATATGACACCTGCAGATGCTGCAAAGCATGGTGTGAAAGATGGTGATGTTGTTTCTGCGGAGATCCTTGGGGAACGAGGCGGCGTCTTAGGCAATGTCATAATCAGATCCAATGACAAATCCGCCACAGAATGTCATCTGGATACAGAAGAAGCAAATGCATTTGGCGTAACATCAAAAACTGTGCTCAAAATCGTGAAATAGTCAAAACAATATGGTATCGTCAGGGTATCGGTGCAGGCAAAAGGTAAAACCAAAGAAATTGTGAGAAAGTTTCCTGTATAATTTAAATAGGGCAAGAACTTGACGATAAAAAATACCTCAAGTAGATTTAGAATATTACTGACTAACCATTGGTAAAATCTAAAAAACAAGAGGTATCTAATATGAATCTTACAGGAACAAAGAAAAAATCAGATGTCTGCAAACGCAACACAATAGGGCGTAAACAAGAATTACTGTATTCTCTATAAAAACTTTTTAAAAAGTGTCCTCTTTTTGTAAATTCTGTAGTTATAGACTATGGGAACTTTTACAAAGAGAGGTTTTTTTTATGAGGAAAAATAGGAGAGCAGGGTGGTCACGTGAAGCACAGAGAAGAAATGAAATAAAGAATCAAAGATATAGCTTGCGGCTGCACACTTTTGCGAAAGAAAATTACAGCAAAACTGCAATCGATCCCTATGCTTTTGCCAATCAGAATCCAGGTGAGGTGAATGATCCGCCTTCGGTTTTGATTGGCATTTTTTATTGCCGGAAAGGAATTGCAAATTTGTCTCGGTATCCATGAGCCTAAACGAATCCGTTATTTCAATTTAGTTTAGGAAAGGATGCCTAAGATGAAAAAGAGAATCTACTTAGCAAAGGCTAACCATAAGAATCAAAAGCACGCAAGCAACGAAATGCAAAATCACCGTTTGACCGAGCAGACAAAAGAGCAACTGCTTGAAATCTCCGGAAGCGAGTTTTATCGCATTGTCAGTGCCAGCGATGTGGAAAACATGGAACCGCGCTATTTTATACGCTTAACGGACGATATAGACTACGAATGTCCGGAGATATTTGTGGAAGTTTCGGAGGATGACTATGCGGAATGGAAAAGAGAATATAACTTACATTTATACAGAAGAAAAATAAAGTCTTGTTATGTGGAAGTGCCGTTTGATGATGCACTTCTTTTTTTATACAGCAAAGGAGAAGAAGATTCGGAGGCACTGCCGGAAAAGATGGCAGAGAAGCGAGAAAATCTGGATAAGCTGCAAATTGCTTTTGCCAGTCTGACAGATGAGGAAAAAGAATTGATTTGGCTTTTATATTTGTGCAAGGAGCCGCTGACCGAAACACAGGTCGCCAGCGTGCTGCATATCTCGCAGCAGGCAGTCAATAAACGCAAACAAAAAATATTGGAGAAAATGAAAGTCTTTTGGCTGTAGAAAGGTTCATCAAAGACTGATAAGACTACGGAACGCTTTCAAGCTACGGATTGAGTCAACCGATATACCTTTTGCCTGATATTCGATAGTCGAATACAAAGAGTATTCTTTTGATGCAGGCTTTGATAAAATAGCAAGTATTTGATTTGTTGGCGCACCAAGTGTTCGGATATCCTGAAGCAAGCAAGTGTCAGGAACATAATAGCCATTATTATCATCAACGATGAAACCAACACAGGCAGTAACATTCCCTGCAAGCCTTTCTGTATATAAGCGAGGCAGCGTATTACTATAGAGGGTGGTCATTTTGCTCATTTGAAAAAAGTTTACAATCTGCGGTAATGCTTTCAGTTTCAGATCTGTTGTGCCATCCTCTTTGAATGTAAAGTCGTCCTCAGAAAGATTATTCGAGAGGCATTTTCTGTAGAAATCGGAGGAGTTTTGCGGGTTTATGTAGGTAAGACCTGTCAAGTGCAAAAAGATTCTTGGCAAAAAAAGTGCTTCAAAGCTTTCAACAGCGTTATTACTTCGATTTTTGTATAGAACCAAGAAGTTTTTATTCGCGAGTTTTTTGTGATAAATTTTAGATGCATTGCATACGACTTTGATTGCGTCAGGTTTTGTAAACATGAGATTCTCCTTCGGTAGTGCATTGCGGAAATATTACATAAAAAAGGAATTTCCATAATAATAAAAAAGAGAGAAACAAAGCCGAAGCATTTATTAACTCTCTTTTACGGCTAATTTTTTTGTTGTCCGCCAACCACCGACACATTCGTTCGGCAAGCATTTCAGATTTTTTCGTTGTCTGCCAACCATCGGTACATTCGTCCGACAAGGATTCGGATTAAGGTGTTAGCCCACCAAATGCAGCACGCTACATTTCTATATTCATTATACCCACAAAATGATGCAAGTGCAACTTTTTTATAAAATTTTATTCAAAAAATGAGAGAGTGTAAAATGAAAAAGTTAATTCACCGAATCGATGTAAGCAAGTGAACTTAGTCGT
>ERZ857998.1824-NODE-1824-length-22340-cov-9.501593_pt1 | contig 22340 bp, 17 predicted proteins | sample MGYA00519954_ERZ857998 | MGnify/ENA primary metagenome ERZ857998 (study PRJEB31778, sample SAMEA3449424) | human gut metagenome | biome: human gut; feature: human-associated habitat; material: faeces | place: United Kingdom | collected 2010/2012 ...
TCTTTTTGTCATAACAGCACCCCCTGATGTAGTTCTATTTTCCTACATCAGGGGGTGTTTTGTCTATTGTCCGTTTTTACTGGTCCTGTTCATAAGAACTGCCGGTATTTTTTATTCTTCGATGATAGCAAAGCCGCCCGGGGCGAGCGTCAGGCGCTCCGGCGTATACTCCGCCACGCCGCCGCTCAGCAGCAGCCGCCCGTGCGCGCTTTGCAGCGTCCAGTCGCCCGCGCGGTTGCAGCAGACGAACAGCGTCCGCTCCCCCGCCAGCGTCCGGCGGAACGAAAAGCGTCCGCCACCGCTGTCGAGCACCGTGACTGCACCTGTGCGCAGTGCCGGGTATTTGCGCAGCGCTGCAAGCGCGCAGTAAAACTCGCGCAGCGCCGTGTCCTCGCGCCCCCACGGGTAAAAGCAGCGGTTGAACGGGTCGCGGTAGCCGGTCATGCCCGCCTCATCGCCGTAATAAATGCACGGCGCGCCGGGGAGCGTGAACTGCAAAAACGCCGCCATGCGCAGCAGTCCGCTCGCGCGGCGATACGTCTCGTCGTCCATGTGGCGCTGCGCCAGCGCCGCGCGGTCCGCGTCCAACGGGTCGATCAGGTCTGTGATGGCGCGCGGCGTGTCGTGCGTGGACAGCAGCGTCATGCAGCAGCTCAGCACGTCGGCGGGATAATTTTCCGCCAGCGTCATCACCCGCTCGCCGAACTCGCGCCCGTCGTCCTCGCCGCGGACATAGCGCAAAATTGCCTTGCGCCAGGGGTAGTTCATCACGCCGTCCAGCTCGCGGTCTGCAAAATACCGCCGCCGCACGCCGTAAGCCTCTTTATTCGACGCGTCCTCCCATACCTCTCCGAGTATATAAGCGTTCCGGTCGATCGATTTCGACGCAGAGGTTATTCGTTCGAGGAAGCTCTCGGGATATTCGTCAACGACGTCGAGCCGCCAGCCGTCAATGCCCATTTTCATGTATTTCGGGATCACGGTATCGCATATATAGGAGCGGAAGCTGTCGCACTTAATTACCTTGGGAAGGTTTTTGACTCCCCACCAGCATTCATAGCCGCCGTCGGGTGAGATATTGAACCATTCGCGATATGGGGAAGATGGGTTATGAAGTGCGCCGCCGTATTTGTTGCCGCTGTCGAAATATATGCTGTCATCGCCTACATGGTTGAAAACGCCGTCGAGGATGATGCGTATGCCGCGTTTGTGGCAGCCGTCGATGAGTGTTTTCAGTGCTTCATCGCCGCCGAACATGGGGTCAACGCTCATATAGTCGCCGGTGTCGTACTTATGGTTGGAATAGGCGGTGAAAACGGGGCTAAGATAGATGAGATCGACGCCGAGAGAGGATATGTAGTCAAGCTTGTCCGCGATGCCTGTCAGGGTGCCGCCGAAAAATGTGTTGTTCCTCAAAAAATCGCCCGGCTTCTCGGCGTATTCGGGGGTGTCTTTTTCCCAGTCGAGCATTATCGCGTCGCTTCTCGGCGGGTAGTCGCCGCCTTTTGCGAAGCGGTCGACGAAGATATGGTATATTGCGCCGCCCGAAAATCCGTATTCAGACGGATAGCGGTCATTGCAGACGAGAAGCTGCCATTCGCCGGCGAAGCGGTCGGTTATGCCGTCGGGCGAAAGAAATGTGAGGCAGCCGTTTTGCTCCAGCTCAAAGTGAAAGAAAAACAGCCCATCGGTTTCCGTGTCAAGCGGTATTGAAACACGTGAAATGCCGTTTTCACACACGGTCTGGCAAACGGCTCCGTTTATTGTTATCCCGCTGTCGGAGCCGAAATAGAAGCGGCAGGTATGCTGCTCATAGCCGTGATAGGTGAGGAGCACCTCGGCTTTTTTGTTCTTTTTTGCGGCAAAGATCCTGCTTGCGACACCGTCGGTGACTACTTTCAGTGTGAACTGTCCGTAGTCACCGTTATAGCGGTTTATCTGTTCGGCTTGATGTGCCATATATTGTCCGCGTATTCCTTTATGCTGCGGTCGGAAGAGAAATAGCCGGCTTTGGCGATGTTGACAAGTGCCATTCGGTTCCATCTTTCACGGTCTTCATATGCTTCGCGCATCTTGCGGTGAGCGTCGGCATAAAAGTCGAAATCGGCAAGGCACATGAACGGATCGGAAACACGGTTGGAATAGAGAAGATAGTTTGCGATATCGGAGAAAGAACGTCCGTTGAAGCCGTTTTGCAGGCTGTCGACCGTGCGCTTGAGGATATCGCTGCGGTTATAGTAGTAGGACGAAGCGTAGCCTTTCTTCCACAGCTCGTCAACCTCTTCGGCAGTGTGACCGAATATGAATATGTTGTCGTTGCCGACACGTTCGGCAATTTCGACGTTTGCGCCGTCAAGGGTGCCGATCGTGAGGGCGCCGTTTATCATGAACTTCATGTTGCCGGTGCCGCTTGCCTCCTTGCCGGCAAGTGAGATCTGTTCGCTGACCTCGCTTGCGGGCATGAGATGCTCGGCAAGGGTCACGTTGTAGTTTTCAAGGAAGACGACGCGGAGCTTTTTGTTGACTGCCGGGTCTTTGTCGATCTGCGCGGCGACATAACAGATAAGACGGATTATATCCTTTGCGAGATAGTATCCGGGAGCTGCCTTCGCACCGAAAATAAAGGTGCGCGGGCGCATATCGAACGACGGGTCCTCCTTCAGACGGATATACAGGCTGATTATATGGAGGGCGTTCATGAGCTGGCGTTTGTATTCATGCAGGCGCTTGACCTGTACGTCAAATACCGAGTCGGGGTCGATGACGACGTTTGCGGTACGGCGCATATAGTCCGAGAAATCACGCTTGTTTGCCGATTTGATTTCGTCAAGGCGGGTGAGCACCGTTTTGTCGTCGGTATATTTCGTGAGATTTTCAAGCTCTTCGGGGGCTTTGCGGCAGCCGGTTCCGATGAGTTCTTCGATGAGGTCGCAGAGCAGCGGGTTTGAGTTGCACAGCCAGCGGCGGTGCGCGATGCCGTTTGTCACGTTGGTGAAACGGTCGGGATACATAAAAAAGAAATCGCGGAACACATTGTTTTTCAGAATGTCCGAATGGAGCTTTGACACGCCGTTTGTCATATGCGAGCCGACGACGGACAGGTTTGCCATGCGTATCTGACCGTGGCTCATTATCGCCATGCGTTCTGCTTTGTCCCAGTTACCGGGGGCAAGATTCCACACGTCGGCACAGAAGCGGCGGTTAATTTCACAGATTATGGAATATATGCGCGGGAGCTTTACTTTGAAAAGGTCCTCGCTCCAGCATTCAAGCGCTTCGGGGAGTACGGTGTGGTTTGTGTATGAAACGGTACGTACCGTGATGTCCCACGCCTTTTCCCATGAGTAGTTGAAATTGTCCATAAGCACACGCATGAGCTCGGGTATCGTGAGTGCCGGATGGGTGTCGTTTATATGGATGGCGACCTTGTCGGGGAGGTTGTCAAGGGTATGATATACCTCAAGGTGGTTATTGATTATATTCTGGAGCGATGCGCATACGAGGAAATACTGCTGGCTCAGGCGGAGCAGCTTGCCTTCGGTGTGGTTGTCGGCAGGGTAGAGCACCTTGGAAATGGCTTCGGCAAGGGTGTTTTCCTCGACAGCTTTGACGTACTGTCCCTGAGAAAAAGCTTCCATGTCGAAATTGCGGCTGTCACGCGCTCTCCAGAGACGGAGAACGGATACGGCGCGGCTGTCGGCTCCCGAAATGAACATATCATACGGGACGGCTTCAACTTCGTCGTAGTCCACATGGTGAATTTCAAGGTGGTTGTTGTTCCACACCTCCTCAACTCTGCCGCCGAAGCGGACGTGTACCGTCTTGTCCTGACGGGGGACGAGCCATGTTTCGCCGGACGGCAGCCAGATGTCGGGAAGCTCAAGCTGTTCGCCGTCAACTATACGCTGTTTGAACAGCCCGTATTCGTAGCAGATCGAAAAGCCGCGCGCGGGATAATCCATTGACGAGAGGGAATCCATAAAGCAGGCGGCAAGTCTGCCGAGTCCGCCGTTGCCGAGTCCGGGATCGGCTTCCTGTTCGTATATGTCGTCAAGGCTGAAGCCCAGTGTTTTCAGCGCGGCGCGGTAATCGTCGGCAAGTCCGAGGTTGCAGAGGTCGTTTTTCAGCGAACGCCCGACGAGAAATTCCATGCAGAGATAATAAACGCGCTTGAGCTGCTTTTTCTTTACATCACTGCCGAATGCCTTGCTTTTCTGCGCAAGGATGTCCCTTACCGAGAGTACGGTGGCTTTATATATCTGTTCTTTTGTTGCTTCTTCTGGGCTGACGGCAAAATAGCGTGACAGCTTGCTTGTCAGCCCTTCAAGTATTACTTCCTGGTCCATTGAGGTGCTTCTCCTGATTGAATAGATGGGGTTAACTATATACCTTTTCGATATATTCTTTGGCGGATTTTGTCCATGAGAAATCTGTCTGCATTACTTTGCGGACAAGCTTTTTCCAGTCGTCGGAACGGTACGAGCCTACGGCACGTCTTACGGCACCGAGCAGCTCCCATGCGGAATAGGGGGCAAAGGTGAAGCCGTTGCCGCCGCCTTCACAGCCGACGTCCTTTATTGAGTCATACAGTCCGCCGGTTTCACGCACGACGGGTACACTGCCGTATCTTGATGCGATCATCTGCGAAAGTCCGCAGGGCTCACTGCGCGACGGCATTATGAATATGTCGCTTCCGGCGTATATCTTTTTTGCGAGGATACGGTCAAAGGTGAGCACTGCGGACACCTTTCCGGGGTAGCGTTCGGCAAGATGATAGAAGAAGTTTTCGTAGTAGTAATCGCCCTTTCCGAGGATGACGAGCTGTACGTCGTCGTTTAGTATAACGTCGGCGGCGAGGGTCAACAGGTCGAGTCCTTTATGACCGACGAGGCGGGAAACGACGGCGAGAAGAGGTACGTCCGGGCGTTCGGGAAGGTTCATCGCATTCTGAAGCTCCGCCTTGTCCGTCGCCTTGCCGTCCATTTTGCGGACGGAATAGGTCGCCGGTATGTCGCGGTCTTTTGCGGGATTATAATAATCCTGGTCGATGCCGTTCAGGATACCGCAGAGCTTGCCCTTGTTTTCTTCAAGGATATAGTGCAGACCGTATGAGAATTTCGGTGAAAGGATCTCCTTCGCATATGTCGGAGAGACGGTCGTGACCTTGTCGGCACAGACTATTGCCGCTTTCATGAGGTTGATGTCGCCGTTATAGTCGAGAAGTGCGCCGTCCTTTTCGGGCATATCGAACACGTCGCCTATAATGGCAAAGCTGTAAACACCCTGATATTGTATGTTATGGATGGTGAAGACCGCTTTTATGTCACGGTAATGCTCCATATAGCCGTATTTATATTTGAGGTAAACGACCGAAAGGGCTGTCTGCCAGTCATGTGCGTGGAGTATGTCGGGGTAAAAATCAATGAAGGGCATTATATCGACGACTGCCTTGGAGAAGAACGCGAAGCGTTCGCCGTCGTCGTAATGACCGTACAGCGACTGACGGTTGAAATAGTATTCGTTGTCGAGGAAATAGTATGTCACGCCGTCCTTTTCGAGGGTGAATATGCCGCAATACTGGTTGCGCCACGAAAGACGGACGTATATTTCGCCGAGCTTCGTGAGCTTTGCGCGGTATTCTGCGGGCATCTGACCGTACAGCGGGAGAACGACACGGATATCGCCGTCATCGCCGTATTCCTTTTTCAAAGCGGCAGGCAATGAGCCGATAACGTCGCCGAGTCCGCCCGAGGAGGCGAAGGGAGTAGATTCGGATGCGGCAAAAAGTATTTTTTTCATGATGCTATCCTTTCTTTGATGGTGTGATGGCGGCAGGTCAGACCTGCATCATTTTTGCGAGATAGAACGGCACTTCTTCGCAACCGGAAAGCACTCTGCCGTCGCGTATTACGACGTTTTTGTCGGTTATGACGCAGTTCAGGCTGACTTTTTCGCCGGTGAAGGTGTCCTGCATCAGGATGCTGTTTCTGACCACGGTATCCTTGCCGATTTTTACTCCGCGGAATATCACGGAGTTTTCGACTCTGCCTTCGATCATGCAGCCGTCGGCGATGAGAGAGTTTTTTACTACCGCGCTTTCGGCGTATTTTGTGGGAGGCGAATTGCGTACCTTGGTGAGGACGGGTCTGCCGGGAACATTGAAAAGTTGCTTTCTTACAGCTGAGTCGAGAAGCTCCATGCTGCAGTTATAGTAATCGGTCATGGAGCCGACGGACACGAAGTAGCCGTCGAATCTATATGCGCGGATCCGGCGTTTTTTCAGCTCACGGGCGATTATATCGTGAGTGAAGGAGGTGTAGTTATGGGCGGTGGCTTCCATCAGCTCGGTGACGAGGAAACGACGTTTCATGACAAGTATATTTGTGTTGATGTCATACGGTCCGGTTTCGTTGCCCTGCGATTCCTCCATTGAGGTTATCACGTTATTGCTGTCGGAACGGATTATTATATTGCGCTTTCCGGCAAACGTCAGATCGACGCGCTTTGTTACGTAGGTTACGTCGGCGCCGGATTCGATGTGTTTTTCTATGACGTCGTTCAGGTCGATATTGCAGATGACGTCGCAGTCGGACAGAACAACGTATTCTTCCTTGCATTCATTTATGAAGGATGCGATGTTTTTCAGCGCTTCGAGGCGTGTTGTGTAGAGGAAGTTTTTTGTGTTTGCAAAGGCTGTTATGTACGGCGGGAGTATCTGTATGCCGCCGGAACGACGTGCAAGATCCCAGTCGATACCGGAGCCGAGGTGATCCATAAGGGACTGATAGTTATAATGCGTTATTATTCCGACGTGCTTGATGCCGCTGTTCACCATATTCGAAAGGGTGAAATCTATCAGGCGGTATCTGCATCCGAAAGGTACGCTTGCCATGGTTCTGAGCCTTGTCAGCTCGGGGATGCTTTTATCGTGGATGTTCGAGAAAATAATTCCTACAACGGACATTTGTCTGACGTTCCTTTCGTTTTGATATTACACCGTCGCGGCGGCAAGTTCTTTGACTGCCGCTTCGTCGGCGTTGGTTTTGTCGGGTATCACGCAGCCGTCGGGGACGTTCAGACCGCCGCCGACAAGAGTTATGCCCCTTGATGCGTCTTTTCTTACGCCGACGCGGCAGCCGCTTCCTATCACGGTGTCGCTGTCGACGATGGAATAATCAACGGCGGAGCCGGCACCGACGGTCACGTTGCCGAATATCACGCTGTCGCGGACGACCGCACCCTTTTCGATACGGACGTCGCTGCCAAGCACGCTGTTTTCGACAGTGCCGTAAATTTCGCAGCCCTCGGTCACCATTGAATTCGTTATTTTTGCGCCGTCGCCCGCGAAATGAGGCGGATCGGCGTTGTTTCTTGAGCTGATGCGCCATCTGAGGTCGCGCAGGTCGAGCTTCGGATTTTCTCCGAGAAGGTCCATATTCGCTTCCCAGAGTGAGTCGAGCGTTCCGACATCCTTCCAGTAGCCTTCGAAGGGATAGGCAAACATGCGCTCGCCGTTTTTCAGCATGGCGGGAATCACGTTTTTGCCGAAATCGTTTTCGCTTTCGGGGTTTGCCTCGTCCTCTTCAAGATATTTTATGAGCTTCGCCGTGCTGAAGATATAAACGCCCATGCTTGCCTTTGTGGAGTCGGTGCTTTTGGGCTTTTCTTCGAATTTGTAGATCATTTCGTTATGATAGGTCGACATGATACCGAAGCGGCTTGTTTCTTCTTTGGGGACATTGATGACCGCTATCGTGCAGTCGGCGTTGTTTTTCTTGTGGGCGCTGAGCATTGCGCGGTAATCCATTTTGTAGATATGGTCGCCCGACAGGACAAGGACATATTCGGGGTCGTAGCGCCTGATGAAGTTGAGGTTCTGGTATATTGCATTTGCGGTCCCCTTATACCAGTCGGAGTGCTTTGATGCCTGATAAGGCGGAAGCACCATAACGCCGCCCCATGCGCGGTCGAGATCCCACGGTCTGCCGTTTCCGATATATTCGTTGAGCGCGAGCGGCTGGTACTGGGTGAGTACGCCGACGGTCTCGATTCCGGAATTCACGCAGTTGGACAAGGGAAAATCGATTATGCGGTATTTGCCGCCGAAGGTGACGGCGGGCTTTGCTGTTTTTTCGGTCAGCAGCTTCAGGCGGCTGCCCTGCCCGCCCGCAAGCAGCATTGCGACACATTCTTGCTTTTTAATCATGACCTTTTATCCCTTCTTGCTTTTTATTTGAGGTTCTCGGCTTTGTGTACCTGAAGAAGCAGGCACCGAATGCCGGAACGTTTATTTTGAGAAAAAAGCCGCCGTTTTCGGCCTTTTTTGCGGTGAGGCGCGTCGGGTTGTCACAGCCGGAGCCGCCGTAGCACGGTTTGTCGGTGTTGAAGATTTCGGTGTACGCGCCCTTTTCGGCGGGGATGCCGTATGACCGGTACTCATTGGGGGAGAAGTTGAACACGCACACCACGCGGTTGCCCTTCAGGTCGTACCGCTCGAAGATATATGTATTGTCGCCGCATCTGTCGGCATCAAGCCAGCGGAAGCCGCCGTAGTCGCGGTCGCGCTCCCACAGCGCGGGATGAGAAAGATAGAAGTGATTCAGCGCTCTGACATAGTCCTGCGTTTCCTTGTGCTTCGGGTAGTCGAGCATGAACCATTCAAGGCTGTTTTCAAAATCCCACTCACGGAACTGCGCAAACTCGCAGCCCATGAAAAGCAGTTTTTTTCCGGGGTGAGCCATCATGAAGGCGAGATACGTCCTGAGCTGCGGGAATTTGTTTTCATAGGGACCGAACATCTTATCGATGAGCGATTTTTTGCCGTGCACCACCTCGTCGTGGCTTATTGGGAGAATATAGCTTTCGCCGAAGGCGTAGACGATCGAAAACGTCATCTTATGGTGACAGCCGGAGCGGAAATAGGAATCCGTTTCGACGTACGAAAGAGTATCGTTCATCCAGCCCATATTCCATTTGAAGCTGAAGCCGAGACCGGATTTGTAGGTTATTTCGGGGTAGGCGGTCGATTCCTCGGCAATCATGAGCGCGTCGGGGAAGTACTCCTTCACGGTGGCATTCAGCGTCTTGAAGAAGGCGACGGACTGACGGTTTATGTTCGTGCCGTCCTCGTTCGGGAACCATTCGCCGGGCTTGCGGTCATAATCAAGATACAGCATTGAGGCTACGGCATCGACACGCAGTCCGTCGATATGGTATTTTTCAAGCCAGAAGACCGCGTTTGAAATGAGGAAGGACTGCACCTCGTTTCTTCCCACATCAAAAATACGGGTGCCCCACGATCTGTGCTCGCGGCGGTCCTCACCCTGGTATTCATAGCACGGTCCGCCGTCAAATTCGTAAAGACCGTGCGCGTCTTTGGGGAAGTGCGCGGGGACCCAGTCAAGGATGACACCGAGACCTTTTTTGTGGAAGGTATCGACGAAATACATGAAATCGTGCGGCGTGCCGAAGCGGGAGGTCGGGGCGTAATAGCCGCAGACCTGATAGCCCCAGCTTCCGTCATACGGGTGCTCGGCGACGGGCAGGACTTCGATATGTGTATAGCCCATATTCTTTGCGTAGTCGGATAGCTCGTCGGCAAGCTCACGGTAGGTGTAATACGAGCCGTCGGCATGCCGTTTCCATGAGCCGAGGTGGACTTCATAGATATTCATGGGCTTCGGCGGGACCTCGTCCCTTGAAAGATATTCGCTGAGGGCGGCACGTTTTTTCAGGTATGCGCCGTCATGCCATTTGTAGCCCTCGAGGTCGTAATATATTGAGGCGGTGTGGCTTTGCGTTTCGGAAAAAAAAGCGTAAGGGTCCGCCTTGTAATAGGATGACCCGTCACGCTCGGTTATGAATTTGTATTTTGAATTTTCGCCGAAAGATACGGAAGAAGGAAGAGTTACCTCCCAGATGCCGCCCTTTGTGGTTCTTTTCATGGGGAGAGATTTGTCCCAGTTATTGAAATCGCCGCAAAGATAGACGACGTCGGCATTCGGCGCCCATGTTCTGAAAACGAAGGAGGAGCCGACGCGGTGCGCGCCCATATAATCGAAGGCATGGAAGTTGGTACCCTCATGGAAAAGATATTCGGCAAGATTGTTGTTTTTTTTGACCATCCCGGCACCTCCGTTGTGTTTGCGAAATTTGAATTTTACTACAAAATATTATACTATAAAACATTATACTATATAATTGTCTGCAAATCAAGTGCAAATCAGGGGTTGACGACAGTTTTTTCGAAAACGGTCCAACCGTGTTCCTTTTCGTACGCAAGAAGCACGCCGTCGGAGCAGTCCGAAATATAGTCGAACACGAACGGTACGACGGTGTCGCCGCTGCGGTCGATCACGCCGTATTTGCCGGAGGAGTCGGAGACAACGGCAAGTCCTTCGTAAAATGGCTTTGCAGAGATGTATTCGGGAAGCGTCACCCATTCGAAGCGGCTTGACATGAAGCCGTAGCGTCCGTTTTTTGAAAGGAGTATGCGGGAATCCGTGTAGGAAACGAGGGAATAGTCGGACGGGAGGCTTACGGGTTTTGCGTCGGAGGTTATAAGGATCTCGCTGTATGTTTTGTCGGCGTTCTGACGACGCACACGCATCAGTCCGTCGTCGAAATAGTAGTAGCCGAGTGCGTTGGCGCTGCGGTCGGCGGAGGGGAGATATTCCATATTGATTGTGACCGCTTTGGAGTTATAGAAAATCAGATTTTCGCCGCCGGCGTGCTTCCATAGTACACAGCCGACGCCTTCATCCGAGAAAGCGAACACCTCACGGAACATGGCGGTTATGACGACGTAGCCCTTGGTTTTGTAGCCGTACATATTGCCGTCGCGGTAACGGAAAATCGTATCGTTCTGTACGCCGAGATAACGCGGATATTCGCAGTCAAAAGCGCGTTTGTCGAGCTTGGAATCATAGTCGGAAATGACAAGCGCACCGGCGTTGTCAAGGTAGTAATACTCACCGCTGTCGCTTATGAAAAGCGGTCTGCCTTCTTTATCACGCAGCACGGTGAGTGTGCGGTCTCCGACGGTTGCGGTGATATCTCTGCCGTCCGGAGAATATATATGCGTTTCGCCGTTTTTCTCTGTTATGATATAGCCCATGGTGAGCGTTACGGAGCCGCCGTCCATACCCTGATATGACGAAGTGTCGACGAGCTTCAGGCTATGGAGCGCCGGGTCGTATATGTCGTATGACGGGGTCTGAGGATGAATCTTTTCGAACGATGAAACGGCGCGGTCATATGAGGAGGGTTCGGCAGAGGGTTCGGAGGTGCTGCTCTGAGACACTTCTTCCGACACATCTTCCGGCTGCGAGACATCGGAGTCGGGTTCGGAATCGGTGCGGTAGCTGCTGTAATCCTGCTCTTCCTTTGAGATGAACGGCAGATCCCTGCCGGAGGCAAGAATGACGACGAGAAGTGCGATCCCCGCAAGGATTGCTGCGGCTATGAGCTTGCCCGATATGAAAAACAGCCTGTCTTTTAGCATCGATTGTATTCTCCTGCTTGGTTTTTATGTATTGTACCACTAATCATGCCGCCTTTGCAATAGGTAAAATGTAAAATCGCACGAAAAAACTTGTGAAAAGGTATTTACAAAAAGGAACGATCGTGGTATAATAACGCAGTACGGCTGATATGGGATATCCATGCCCGTCCGATGCCGTCGTTTTTAGGATTGCTCAGTAACAGGTCAACTCCGTCCGTTACCCGGCATATCCCGTATTTTTCAAAAAAGGAGGAAATCACAATGCTTCAAGGCGAAGTCAAGACAAACCTGATCAGGGAATACGCGACTCACGAGGGCGACACCGGTTCTCCCGAAGTCCAGATCGCAATTCTCACGAACAGGATCAACACTCTTACCGCTCATCTGAAGGTTAACCCCAAGGACAACCACTCCCGCAGAGGTCTGTTCCAGATGGTCAGCAAGAGAAGAAAGTTTCTGAACTACCTCATGAAGAACGACATTGAGCGTTATCGTTCCGTTGTCGAGCGTCTGGGTCTCAGAAAGTAATTTCGCAAGGGCGGCGGTTGCCGTGCTTTCCGGCACGGCGACCGTCTCTGAATCCCCCGAAAAGTGTAAATCAGGCAGGTGTGTTTAGCAGTTAAATACCGCCCCGAACCGTCGGGTCCGTATTTAAGTGTTAAACCCACTTGCCTTCCGGAAAAATTAGTTTTCATTTGAAAGGAAGACAAAATGTTCGAAAATTACAGAACCTTCAAGTATGAGCTTGCCGGCAGACCGCTTGTCATTGAGACCGGTAAAATCGCGCAGCTCTCAAACGGCTCCTGCCTTGTACGCTACGGCGAAACCGTTATACTCGCAAACGCAACCGCATCCGCCGCTCCCAGAGACGGCATCGACTTCCTCCCGCTTTCCGTCGATTACGAAGAGAGACTTTATGCGGTCGGCAAGATACCCGGCTCGTTCCTCAAGAGAGAGGGACGCCCCTCCGAAAAAGCGATACTCGCCAGCCGTGTTATCGACAGACCGATTCGTCCTCTGTTCCCGAAGGACCTCAGAAACGACGTTGTTCTCTCGCTCATGGTCATGTCGGTCGACCCCGATTGCTCGCCCGAGGTTGCGGCGGCAATAGGCGTTTCTGCCGCCATCGCCATTTCGGATATTCCGTGGGCAGGCCCTATTTCCAGCGTAAACGTCGGCTTGATTGACGGTGAAATAGTTATTAACCCCACCCTTGAACAGCGCGCAAAATCCGACCTTAACCTTACCGTTTCTTCAACCGAAGACTTGGTTGCAATGATTGAGGCGGGCGCTAACGAAATATCGGACGAGCTTATGTTCGACTGCATTATGGCAGGTCACGAAGCTAACAAAGAGGTTGTTAAGTTTATCAACGGCATTGTTGAGGAAATCGGCAAGCCGAAGTTTGAGTTTGAGTCAAACGACCCCGATCCCGAAATATTTAAGGAAATTGAAGATTTCTGCATTGAGGATGTAAAAAAAGCGCTTGATACCGACGATAAAACGGTACGCGATGCAGCTTTGCTGCCTATATACAACGCCGTTCATGAAAAGTTTGATGAAAAATTCGAGGGCTGCGAAGGTAAGATAGAAGAAATTATGTACCTCGTTCAGAAGCATGTTGTAAGAGACTGGCTCAAAAACGAGAAAAAGCGTGTTGACGGCAGAGGTATTGACGAGATCCGTCCCTTAAACGCACAGATTGATCTGCTCCCCCGCGTTCACGGCTCGGGTATGTTCACCCGCGGTCAGACCCAAGTGCTCTCGGTTGCTACCTTAGCCCCGATAAGCGAGGCTCAGAAGCTTGACGGTCTTGACGAGGAAGTATCAAAAAGATACATTCATCACTACAATTTCCCCTCCTACTCTGTAGGCGAAACAAAGCCCTCACGTGGTCCGGGCAGGCGTGAAATCGGTCACGGCGCACTTGCTGAAAAAGCGCTTGTTCCGGTTATTCCGAGCATTGAGGAGTTCCCCTACGCTATACGCGTGGTGTCTGAAGTTCTTTCCTCCAACGGCTCAACCTCACAGGGCTCAATCTGCGGCTCTACCCTGGCGCTTATGGCTGCCGGCGTTCCGATAAAGGCGCCCGTTGCGGGTATTTCCTGCGGACTTATCACAGGCGACAACGGCGTTTACGGCGACTTCATGACCATGGTTGATATTCAGGGTCTTGAGGATTTCTACGGCGATATGGACTTTAAGGTGGCAGGTACTCACAAGGGTATAACCGCCATTCAGATGGACTTAAAGGTTCACGGTCTTACCCCCGAAATTATTAAAGAGGCTTTTGCAAAAACCCACAAGGCACGCGATTATATACTTGATGAGGTTATGCTCAAGTGTATACCGGAGCCGAGAGCCGAGCTTTCAAAATATGCTCCCAAAATGCTTACTACTACCATCAGCCCCGATAAGATCGGCGATGTTATCGGCAAGCAGGGCAAGGTTATCCAGTCTATCCAGGAGCAGTGTGACTGCACCATTACAATTGAAGAGGACGGTCATGTTTATGTTTCCGGACTTGATGTTGAAAAGGCAAAGCAGGCGATTTCCATTGTTGAGCTTATAGCAAACGACCCGGAGGTGGGCGCTATTTACAGCGGTAAGGTAACCCGCCTTATGACCTTCGGCGCGTTTGTTGAGATTGCTCCCGGAAAAGAGGGACTCGTCCACATTTCCAAGCTTGACACCAAGCGTGTTGAAAAGGTTGAGGATGTTGTAGCCGTAGGCGACCAGGTGATAGTTAAGGTTACCGATATTGACGACCAGGGCAGAATAAACCTCTCCCGCAGAGACGCTTTGGTTGAAGTAAACGGCGCAACGGTTGACCCCGATGCGGACGACGTGCCGCAGCCCCGCCCGTCAAGACGCGACGGCGGACACGGCAGAGACCGCCGCAATTTCAGAAACCGCGACTGATTTAAAGTCATTTATTTAAAACAGCGATAAGCAAAGGCACAGGTCATTCCTTATTTTCGGAAGTCCTGTGCTTTTTGTGTATAGACAATATAATCGGACAAACTTTCCGCTATGGGAAGCATTGTACCCTGATTGCATTGTCTAAAGTTTTTTAAAAAAAATAAAATTAGGGATTGAAATTTTCTCGAAATATGATACAATAGTAATGTGTTCGGGGGTTTAGCTCAGCTGGTCAGAGTGCCTGCTTCACACGCAGGAGGTCGGCGGTTCGAGCCCGCCAGTCCCCACCAGGTCAGGACCTGGAGCCAAACGCGCTCCGGGTCTTTTTTTGTTTATTTAAGGCTTTAAAACCCGCGTTTTATGCATTTCCCGTTCAAGAAATATTTAAATTTTCGCTGTTCGGAAAAAAGCCTTCAAAAACCTGTGACCACATATTTGACCATAGACAGAAAAAAACGCGCTCAAAGTGTTATAACTTCAGGCGCGGTTTTCTTTGTTTATGCGGCTCATTTTTTGAACTCTTTTTTCATCTGTTTAATAAGCTCTGCAAGCTTTTCCTCGCACTCCTCGCGCGTTTTGGCGTATACGTTCCGGCTTATTCGTTTCCCGTCTACCCTCGGCGAATATCTTCCTTCGTACAAATGCTCATTAAGCTTTGAGATACAGCCTGTCCCTGCTCTGCGTATTTTTGGCTTGTACGGCTCAAACAGCGGTTTTTCTGTTATTTCCGGCTTATTTCCCGTACTGGGCATCTTAGCGTCAGTACCGCCGATACTGCGGTCGATTTTCACTGCCGCCTGCTCTCTCATTGTGTCGGTTATATGGCTGTATACGTTAAGGGTTGTTTTTGCCGACATATGTCCTATTGCTGCCGAAAGGGTTTTTACGTCCATTCCGTATTCAAGCGCCATTGTCGCGAAGGTGTGCCGCAGATCGTGAAAGCGCACCCGCTTACAGCCAGCCCTATCGAGTATTATCTGAAGTCTTTTTCTTACCGCCGACGGGTTTCTGGTTTTTCTGCTGTCTTTCGGTGACGGAAATATCCACTCTGAATTTACCGTTTCCTTATACTCCGAAAGAATGTTTAATAATGATTGCGGTAATATAACCGTCCTTATTGAAGATTTTGTTTTCGGAACGGATATTACTCCTTCGCGCACCTGACGCTCTATTTTCAGCTCACCCGTTTTTAAATCAAGATCGCTCCATTTAAGAGCAAGTATTTCTCCGCGTCTCATACCTGTCATCAACTCAAGCAGGAAGAGCTCGTAGTATCCCTCTTCTTTAGCTTGGTACAGGAACCTCGCTATCTCGCCGCTTTTTAAAATTTTCATTTCCTTCGCAGTGTCTTTGGGAAGCTTTGTGCCGTCGGCTGGGTTTATATTTATAAGTCCATCATCGACGGCGCGCTCAAGTGCCGACCTGCAGCTCTGGTGTATCATATGAACCGTTCTGTCGGATAAGGCTTTTCCGTAAATCTCTGTCCGTATTTTTCTTCCGCTCTGTTTTTCACAGTTGTAGAATTGCTGTAAGTCTGCGGTTTTCAGACTTTTTAACGGTATCTTACCGACTGCGGGAATTATATGATTATATATACAGTTCTCGTGCTGCTCCTGCGTTGCTTTTCGGATTGTATTTTTACAGTATGTCCTGTACCAGAAATCTATCCATTCTCCGAAGGTTATATCCGCCGTTATTTTTTCGGTCGGCTTAATATATTGCTCCTTAAGTTTGCTTAGTTTTTCTGTGCATTCTGTTTTTGTTTTGGCAGTGACACTTTTTGTTACGGGATATTTATTTTCGTTATAACCTATAACGATTCTGCCTTCCCATCTGCCGTCCTTTCTGAGTCTTAATGTTCCATCACCGTTTTTTCTTCTCTTAGGCATCTGTTCTGCCTCCGGTTATTTCATTTATCATATTACCGATTATATCAGCGGCGCTGCGCCTCATATCATTTGTGACGTGAGTATAGGTGTCAAGCGTGAAGCTTGCGTTTGTGTGACCGAGAATTCCCGACAGTGTTTTCGCGTCTACTCCTCCCGCAAGCGCGTGTGTCGCGAAGGTGTGCCGCAGGTCGTGAAAGCGTACCGACGGAAGTCCCGCCTGTTTTAACAGAGTCTTAAGACGTCCGTATGCTCTGTAAGGTGCAATCGGTTTTTCAGGCTCGTAAAAATTCGGGAATATCCATTCGCCGTATGAGCTTTGCTTTCTTTTTTTAAGCAGTTCTGCGGTACTCGGCGGAAGTATTATCATCCGTGTTCCGGTTTCGGTTTTGGTTTCTCCCGTGCCAAGGCCGCCGCCTTTCTGTACTGTTACGGTTCGCCTGATTTTAAGGCTTCCGCTCTGTTCATCAAAATCTTCCCACTTAAGTCCGCAGATTTCACCGCGCCTGAGTCCCGTGGTAAGCTCGGTATAGAAGAAATCATACCACAGCTTATCTTCTTTTATAGCGCTCATAAACTTATCAAGCTGTTCATTGTTAAGCACCTGCTTCGGAGCGTAATTGGTTTTAGGTATCACCGTGCGGTAAGTAGGATTTTTCACAATGATTCTATCCCTTACCGCCGCGTCCAGAGCTTCGTGCAGCAGCATATGTATGCCGCGCACTACACTGTCCGAAAGCTGTGTGCCGTGTTTCTTATCCGGTCTTACTCTGCCTTTTTCCTTTACCGTGTTATAGAATTTCTGAATATCCTGCGTTGTAAGAGATGACAGAGGCTTATTTCCGAGATACGGTTTTATCTGATTTTTAATTAAACCTTTATAACTGTCAAGCGTGCTTTCTCTTACCGTTAAGGACATATAATCGTAAATCCACCTGTCCAGACACTCTCCGAGAGTCATACTGCTTTCCTCTGTCAAATCCGAATTTTTATGGGTTTCAATAAGCGTGTGAAGCTTTTCGGTCAGCTCCTTCTGAGTTTTGGCAAGCACAGAACGGTAGATAGGCTTGCCGTTATTCTTGTGTCCTGCAACAATTCTGCCCTCCCATCTGCCGTCTGCACGCTTGCGTATCATACCGTCGCCGTTCGGTCTGCGTTTTGCCATATTTACACTCCCTTTCTTCAGCACAACACAATACCATATAACTTTTACAATATCCAGATAATATTTACTGAAATTCAATGATATGAATTCATATTGATCAAATGCTTGTTTTATGGTAAAATAATAAAAGCCAAATCTGAGGTGAGAACAATGTCTATCGACAAAGCAATAGAAAATTCTGCTGCATCTGTTGAGATGGAAGGCTTCCGCATTGATGAGCAATGCAAAGATTGGTGCCGGAAATTATTAAATGGGGAACTCTCAATGGAAGAATATATTGTTCTCGTTAAACAACGAGCAGGTGTTACTGCTTAATGAGATACAGCATAGATACAATAACAACTGAATAATTTTTTCGCTTAAGAGGTTGCACGTACATTTTATGCGCAACCTCTTTTACATACTTTGCTCGTAATTGTTTTCATAATTGCTTTGCTCGGAACGAATACCGTGCGCCGCTTTCTTCTGTGCGATTTTGGAACGCAGCTTACCGTCTGTCTGACTGCGCAATTTCTTGTCTTTGTAATTATAACTCTGACTTATTGCACAGAGAAGAGCACATACAATTTTTTGTAACGCAAAAGCAGCTTTATTACTTTCGGCGTAGCTTTGTATTTGTGACGTGTTACTGAACTCCGCCGCCGCTTTCACAATAACATTTTTGATGCTGCGGAACTCTTTATTATCTTCAAGCGGAATATCCGGTGTTTTCTTTTCATGATAGAGAGATAACTTTTCTCGGTTAATATCATTCCACCTTGAATACAGGTCGGCTATATCTTTATCCTTCGCAAGCTCACGCACGATACTGTCTACCGTATCTTTGATATTTTTTGGCAGGTATCCGTAAACTTTTTTGCCCTTTACCGATTTTAATTGTTTGGCAAGATTAACGAATAACATTTCAAGCTGCGGTGTTGCATTAAACTCTTGCTGTTTATACTGTTCAATCATTTTATTGAACTGCTTTTTAACAACCTCTCGCTGATGCGTCTGCATTTCAAATAAGCGGTACTGTTCACCTCGGAATATTTCATTGCCGAACATACTCCGCATATCATCAATGGAACGCTTGGTAATCCAGCCCTGCTTTGCGTCGGCGGCGTAAACCAACAGATGCACATGCGGATGATGCTCTTTATTATGAAACGCCGCATACCAACGCAGGTTGTCAAGATCAATATTATGCGCGTCGGCAATCTCTGTAACATTACTGCGAATCAGATCACGCCAGCGATATGCATTGTTATACTGCAGGCGTTCCGCGTCCTCTCGGCGAAGGCTTATAACGTGAGTCCATATAATTCCTTTGTGCTTTGAAATTTCTTCAGCTACTTTATCAAGGTCTATCTTATCATCGGTCTGAGAAAACAAACCGTGCGAAGAAAATTTCTCAGCACCCGGACGTTCCGCATAATACTTTACAAGATTTTTAATGCCTCCTATGCGGTCAATGTTCCTTTCCATAACCGCGTCAATAAATTCCGAAGCATTTGTTTTTGAAGATTCTTGCATATAATCTTCATACTCTAAATAATCTTTTGTTTCAGGGAATACTTCAAGAATATTTTTGATCAGCCTCTGCTGTCTGACGGTTGACGGTGAACGGTCGACTCCGACCGCCACCTTTTCCACACTCTCGCGTGTTCCCATATACCGTAAGAGCTTACCCGCATTTGAAGATTTCGGATTTCGAATATACCTGCTTGTGAATATTATTTTAGGCATCAGTAATCATCTCCGCTGTTACTTAGAAAATCGTATTCCGTATATACATTTTCTCTTGACTGCATATCCTCAAGAGAAATAATACCGTTGGTTGAAGCAACCTTTTCGGCGCACCAGTGATAAAGCTCTTCAAGATATTCCGAACGGAATTCTTTTTCATCAGCTACAACCTGTGTGAGCATAGATATCTGTACTGCTATTTTAAAAATAATTTCCGAGAGGTTCTGCTCGATATTATTCATTTCGCTCTTTACGGCTGAAGCTAATATAGGTGAAACAAAATTCAGGTTTTTGCCTTGCTTAAGATAGCCGAGATAGAATTTTATAGCTTTAATAATAAACGCATTGACTGATTTTACGTGCGCGTCATCCATTGTTTCGCGTATTTCCTGCTCGGTTTTACCGTCCATACGAACGGTGATTTTATACTTTTTATCGTTCTTATTTTCCATAATCTTGTCCTTTCTCAAAGAGGTCATATTTTTTCGGTTACGACCCCTTTTAAAATCCCTCAACGGTCGGCTCTGCCGTCCGATGTAGGTGGTGCGGGAAGACCCCGCACTTTAACCTGCTTCCGATAATGACGGTAAATCAAGCCCACTGAACTGCCTGTTACTGTTTCCTGCTGTCCTGCTCATTAATTCGTTTTTGAAACTGCTCTGCCGCAATTATTTCTGCATTCTTTTGCATCTGCATTTCATAGTTTTTCCTGACAGCTTCCTCAATAGGAAGGATCGTATATAGAAGACTGCCATTGCGTTTTCTTCCGTCGATGCTTAGTATTTTCGTAGGCTCAGCTGTTATAAGCTTTTTATCTATAAGTCCAGTAATATATTTCCGCACAGTGTTCTGGCTCATCTTCAGCGCTTTTCCGATTGTTTTATAGCTCGGGTGGCACTGAAATGTTTTTCGGTCTTCACATCTCATCAGGAAACTGTAGACTGCAATCTCACCTGATGACAGATCTAAATTAAAAATTTCATTCGGCAGAGGAAAATAATTTTTAATCGCGTCCCGTTTAGGATAGCGGTTGTACTTCATAAGTCCTCACTCACTTTCTTGTGTTTTCTTCTACCCACTTCCGGAATTTTTCTTTCGGCACAATCATTCGGTTTCCTATCCGCAGTACCGGGAAACCTTTTTCGTGCATCAGCTCATAACCGCTCGAGGGAGATATGCCAAGCAGTTTTGCAACCGTTTCAGCATTCAGGAACAGCGGCAGTTCATCATAAGATTTGTAAACTGATTCTTTCATTTTTGTACCTCCTGTTTCAAAGTTAATCGGCAGACAAAAGACAATAGATGTTATTAGTCGGTGTTAAATTATCTATCTTGATTTTAACAAACATATTGCATTCTGTAAATAGATTTTGTATAATTAAATTATATTCTCTATTTACATAATACTCATTATCTATTTTTAAAAATTTTTTGGAGGTTTTTATGTTTTCATTCAAAGCATATTTTTGGAACAACGATGTATATATCAACGAGAAAAATAAATACGCCGCCAATGAAATACTGACAGCGTATCTTAATACAAATTATTTATCTAAGGCAGAGGATTATCTTTACGAACTGAAAAATCTCCGCCGCAAATTACTGATTTCTGAGGATATGGATTACAGTTACTACGAGCATTACAACGATCACGTTAAAGAGGCTTTATATGTTTTCGGTAAAATAAACACCTGGCTTCAAAAACTGCCGCCGTATAATAAAATTCTTCCTATGCCCATAAAGACATTGGAAGATGTATTAAATGAACATTCGATTGTGTTTGATGACGGAATAGAGAGCTATACAGACTATGATTCAATAACCTGGGATACTGTTACCGAAACAGGATACGGTGAGCAGCTTGACAATGGAAATTTTACAATACACATTACAAAATTCATTCCGCAGGAGAGATATATAAGTGATGAGTATGACGCTCATATGCAGGAATATGCCGCCGAATTAAACAGCGGCATTGAGAAATTCTTTGACGGATATATAGAATTTTTAAAATCTTATATATCAGTTCATAAGGTTTTTGCTCCTTTTGTATCCGAATATCTCAATTCAGAAAAACGTTTTCTGAAAGACAATGAAGTTGCCGCTGTTTTTAAGAAATTCGTTAATGAATACGGTAAGCCTTTCGGAAATATACAATGCATAATGAACACATTTAGTTATACGGTTCTGACAGATCCTTACGGCAAACCTATGCTATGTGAAAAAATATATTTTGCCGATCTTAAGTCATTCCTTTTTTACGATTTATTCAGCGGTATTAAGAGGAATTACATTCCGAACAAATGCAATCATTGCGGCAGATTCTTTTTAATCCGTGCGGGCAAATATTACAGTTACTGCGACCGTCAGCTTAAAGACGAACCCGATAAAACCTGCCGTGATGTAGGATCGAGAAGATGTTATGACGATAAGTGCAAAAGTGATCCGGTATGGCAGACCTACAACCGGGCTTACAAAGCACACTATGCCCGTTATATGAAAAAGAAAATGACTGTTTCGGAATTTGAGGAATGGTCACGCTTTGCTTCGAATATCCGGGACAAGGCTCTTGAGGAAGAGATCTCGTTTGAGCAATATTACTCAGATATACGGAAATAACAAAGCTAGGATGTTTTAGCATCCTAGCTATTCTTTGACTATAGCGGCGCAATTTTTGATAATCGGTAAAATGCGGTTCTTTAAGTATTTTTGTAAAAACTCTGATATCCATAGCATTTTCCGATAACAGTTAGTATCAGTTTGTATCAGTGCAACAGATGGCAATATGAACGTCAATAGGTTTTATTAACTAAAAAATGTATTTTAATTGTAACCGCCAAATAAAGGCGCGTGAGGAGCAAAATAAAAAAAGCCGCGAAAAGCGGCTTTTCCAGTCTGTCGAATAACCCCAAATCTCAAGCGAGGTTTGGGGTTATGAATTTTAATTTATGGAAATTCAAGCAAAAACAGGCAAATGAGCCGTATATGTGAGACCTTTTCCACCTATGAATTGCATACTTTGTAACCGCCAAATAAAACCGCGTGAGGAGCAAAATCAAAACCACCGGTTCAACCGGTGGTTTCAGTCTGTCGAATAACCCTAAATTTCAAGCGAGATTTAGGGTTATGAGTTTTG
>ERZ857998.1834-NODE-1834-length-22246-cov-4.215267_pt1 | contig 22246 bp, 19 predicted proteins | sample MGYA00519954_ERZ857998 | MGnify/ENA primary metagenome ERZ857998 (study PRJEB31778, sample SAMEA3449424) | human gut metagenome | biome: human gut; feature: human-associated habitat; material: faeces | place: United Kingdom | collected 2010/2012 ...
AGTTCGGCATTGGTAAGTGTGAGTTCATGAGCCAGTACCGGTGCGGAAAGTTCAAGTTCTCTCGACACCACCTTCACAATGCGCGTAAAGGGAAGGCCGGCCTCGGCGCAGATCACCATGAGGTCAAGGGCGTCGGGCATGCTGCGCTCAAGCGCCGTATAGCGCCGTGCGGCCATCGACTTCAAAACCCATTCAGGCAGAATACCGCCCGCAAAGTAGCCCGCCCCGATGAGCGCGATAGTGCCGATGCTTCGCTCCTGAGTGCCGAAAAAGAGCGCGGCCGCAATGCCGAGTCCAAGCAGCGTTTTGAGGAGCAAAAAGACGCCGAGCGAACCCGGGCGCGCAAAACCGGCTTGGGCGAGAAGGAGCGCCGTTGTCTCACGGCTCTTGTCATTCCCGGCGAGCTTCAGCCCAAACCGAGCAGCCGGCTGAATCCATTCCGGCAGCGGCTCGATGCCGCCCGCCTGATGCGGATGCGCTGCCGCTTCTTCATCAATGATGAGATGACCCTTTTTATCGGGGTCTTTTTTGTACCCATACAAAGCAAATGCGCCGATGTGAAAGCCGTTGATGCGGCGGTTGGTCAGGACGCTCCGGATATTATCCGACATATCCTCCAGATACCATTCGTTCACAAGGCCGTTGATTTGGCGGGATTTCTTGTTTCCCTTGTTGGCGGTATCCGCATTGTCCACAATGCTGATGAAGCGGATGCCCCATAAGGGAAACAGGCCGTGGATGTATTTTTCCACCAGCTCCAACTCACGGGTGAAGCGGGATTGGGTCTTGCACAGGATGATATCAAACCTGCGCTTTTCTGCATCCTCCAGCAGTCGATTGAATTCCGGTCGCCGCCGGTCGGCTCCGGCATAGTCGTCATCGCTGTAAATGTTGTAAAGTTCCCACCCCTGTTCCATGGCGTATTGCATCAGCATGGCCTTTTGGTTCTGTATGCTGCCAGAGTCGTCGGTTTCAAACTGTTTGTTTCGATCCTCTTCGGATAAGCGGCAATAAATCGCTACTTTCATGTTCTCATCTCCTTGCAGAGACAGAACAAGCCATTTCCTGCTGCAATGATACTACAGTCAAAATGGCTTGTCATGGTTACTGTAATGCTTTTACCAGTTTGTCCTTTTCAAGGCGGTTGATGAGCTCGATCCATTTCTGCGTGAGCTTATCTTTCGTTGTGGCATCGCTGCCATCCTTGAACACGCTGGTGCAAAGCTTTTCTTTTTCGAGAGATTCCATCCAATTCGACACCTCCATATAGAATTCGTTTCTACACCTTATGAAAATCGGCGTGTCCACTATTCAATAACGGTGACTTCAAATAAAAAGGCATTTCAGGCCGAAACCGGCTGTTTCGTCATAGCCCTGCCGTACCGCTGCATCAAGCTGGCGAATACGGCAGGGGCTCCCCGTCAAGTCCGTGCGGGGTCGTGAGAAAGTATCATTATCCTCCGTGCGTGTCATCGCGCCTGCCTTGCCAGGGGCAGGTCAATGAATTGCGTTTGTCGCTCCGGCTGATGCCATCGTCGCGCCGCTCCATTCGCCGCTTGCTCATCTGAGCCGCACGGATTATGTGCCTGAAATACCCTGTATGCGGTTGTCAAAGGTCGAGAAGAAAATGTCCTTCTACTATTCGTGACCTTTGGGGGCCAAATTGGGGTATGTCGGATCAAAAAAGATTCATTTTGTTTTGCAGTTTGCGAAGTGCCCGCTGAACCGATTTTCTGACCGTGCTGACATCGACTCCTTCCTTTTTAACGATTTGTGTATAGCTCATATTGAGAAAGAAGCGCTCGTACACGCGGCTGCGCTGCTTCACCGTCAGGACGGTCAATGCGTCATAAAGCTGTTCCTGTTCTGCGAGACGCTCAAATATTTCCTCCGCGGATGGGGTCTGCAACACCGCTTCCCGCTCCACGATCTCATAGATGTCCAGCGAGTAGTGCGCTTTGTGTTTATAAATGCGCCTGCGCTGGGACTGTTCATGCCGTCTGAGCAGGGTCAGAAGCTCTGCTACTTCATCTGGCACTTCCACAAAGTAATCGCTTATATAACATTCCGGGTAGAATTCCCGAAGATTGATTTCTATCATAATGAACCTCCAATTCGTTTTTTTGATGGGATGAATCGAATTGGAGGAGGCGGAGAGCGGCAGTGTTCCCTGCGTCTGAGCAAAGAAATACCCGTCATGCAGAAATAGCCGGGTAAAACAAAACGTGTGAATTGTAATGCTGTTACAAGGGCATAGTTACCCTGTACAGTGCATTGAAATGCACTGCACCATAGCGCTCAGCGATTGCACTATCTCTTGCCATAGCAGTCCTCCTTATTAGTACATTTGAGTACATAAAAGAGGTGGAGTGCGATGAATACAATCAAAATAAAGTGCATTGTAGAATATATCTGAGGTGAATTGTAATGCCCGATTATTCTCATCCGCTGGGAGATGCCGTTCGGCGTGCCCGTATGAAACTGGATCTCACACAAAGCGAGGTTGCCGAATCCATTGACGTGGATGTCCGCACCGTTTTGAATATAGAGAACTGTAAAGGCAATCCCAAGATGGAAGTTCTGTATCCTTTGGTTAGAGTCTTGAAGATCGATGCAAAGGAGATCTTTTATCCCGAAATGCAACGGGAAGGCCCCGCTATCAGCCAGCTCCGTCTGTTGATTGAGGACTGCAGCGAAAAAGAGGCTGCCGCCATGATACCGGTACTGAAATCCGTCCTTGCCGCTCTGCGGGATAAGAACGCTATAACAATTGAATAAAAAAGCCTGCCTTTCCTTTTGAGTGGAGAGGCAGGCTCTGCGCTTATAGCGTCCGGCTCATTTGCTCAATACCATCTTCAACTGTACGACATCAATACATGTCTCTTTCTTGCATTTGGGGCAGAATAGCGGGAATTTTATAAGAACCGTGTCCCAATAAACTTTCGTTCTGGTCTTTCCACCGCAGATCGGGCAATGCACCCACAAAGAGCCTTTTTGATTGCTATTCATCTTTGTCCTCCCTTTGCGGCATTGCTCTGCATCCCGTGTCCGGCTTCTGCCAGTATTAATTGGTCAAGCTACCTCATCCGCATCATTCGACTGAACTTTCCTACTACGATAACTGCAACTGTGATGGAAATGATGGCAAATCCCACAAGAACTGTAATCCACCATTGACCCACAGTCTTTTGTTCTTCCTCCTTGGCCTGTTTCTCCGCTTCGGTCTCCTCGCCCTCGATGACGGGCTTCAATATCTCCGTGGAAAACTGCATGTCGATCTTGTATTCCTCGCCTGCGTCGTCGGTATAGGTTATGGTGTAGACGCCGTTGGTAGGGCCATAGTCCTCGGAGTATCCCTCCGTCATGGAGAGCATCCCTATGAACACCTTCATCTCGCCATTTCCGGCCTGGCCGGGCAGCACATCTCCTAAAAATACGCTGCTGGTGGGGAACAGCCCAGCGCCTGTGACGGTGATGGTCACGTTTCGCAAGGTGCTTTTTCCGATGTTGAATACGTTGGCGGGCAGGGATATGGTTTCTCCTGCCGTGACCTGTTTGGGCACACTGATAGAATCGTAGGATATTTCAGCGGGCCGGGTAATGCGCACCAGAAATGTGCGGGTGGAGGTATAGACCCCACCGTACAGGTCAACATAATCCAGCGTCACGTAAAAGGGCTGATCGCCTGCAAGCACATCCTTTGTGGTTTTCAGTTGGAAGGATACTGTGGCGCTGTCCCCGCTGGCGATGTTCTCAAGGTGCACGGCGCTGTTGGTCTCGGCGGGGATGATGCCTGCCGTCTCGCTGCCGTAGGAGAGGCGTACGGATCGGGCGCGGATGACGCCGATATTGTCGATGGTGACTTCCACGGTAAAGTTTTCCTCACCGCCCACGGTATCCGGCGTAACTACGCAATCCGAGATAAACAACTCTGGCTTCTCGACTTCCTCCTTGGGCAGCGGCGCATTGGGGTCAGGCGGGTTCTTGCCGTCGGTTATGGTGACATGCACCGTAAAGCTCTGCTGTTTTTGCTGCCCCAGCACATCGAGATAATCCGCCTTCAATGTCACGGGATAGGAGCCTTTGATGCGCTCGCTTACGAGGGGGATTTCCAGTGTGAACACATATTTTCCCCAGCCCGTTGCCGTCTGCGAATAGTTACCGAAGACGAAGGGACTGTCCACGGTCGTGCCAAGGTCTGCCGTTACGGTCACCTTGCCGTCATACGTCTGGCCCAGCAGGGGCAGGATAATGTATACCCTACCGTTCACCACGCGGGGCACATAGCCATCTGCGTAGGTTCTGTCCATGCCGTCGTATAGATGCCGACTATCTATGATTAGCTGATCCACAACCGGAGTGGGTTTGGGGGTAGGCTCCGGTGTGGGTTCTGGCGTTGTGGTAGGCGTTGCCTCTGTCTGCGCGGGCGACTCCTGTCCCTCCAATGCATCACCCTCAGCAAGAGCGGTAGACATAAAGCAGAGCATCACGATCAAAAATATTGTAAATCCCAGCACCATTTTCTTCACCCTTCATACCCCCTTATGGACGTCATCACGCCTGCGTCCATCTCACAGACCGTGTCGCACAGTTCGTCGATATCCCCCTGATTGTGGCTGGCTAGCAGTATGGTCTTGCCCTCCGCTGAGAGACCCTTTATCAGCTTCCGCATCTCCGCCACACCGTGCTTGTCAAGGCCGTTTAGCGGCTCATCCAGTATCAGCAGCGACGGGTCTTCCATGATAGCCTGAGCGATACCCAGCCGTTGCCGCATGCCGAGGGAATATTTCCCTACAGGCTTTTTCATGTGCGGATCAAGCCCCACACGACGAATGGCGTCTGCGATCTCGGAAAGGTCGATCTTCTTGTTAAGGGACGCCAGTATTTCAAGATTCTTTACACCCGTCACACCGGGCAAAAACCCCGGCGTTTCGATAATAACACCCAAATCAGGCGGGAAGTCCACCTCCTTGCCTACCCGCCTGCCATTCACAATGACCGTTCCCTCAGTAGGCAGCAGAAACCCGCAGATGCACTTCATCAGCACTGTCTTGCCGCTGCCGTTGTTGCCCACGATGCCGTGTATCTTACCGCTTTCAAAGTCACGGTTAACGCACTTTAGAACTCGATCCTGCCCGAAATCTTTGGAGAGGTTTTTCACCTGGATAGCATTTTTTCTTTTCTTCACGCTCATCCCTCCGTTCCAGTAAAGTTGAAATTGTACCTCCGTACCTCCCTTAGCGAAAGGAAGAAGCACAGGGCAATCAATGTTCCGAATATCAGATAGGTCTGCCACAGCCGGGGCAGCAGGTCGTAACCGAAGTTGTGCATGTGGTAGGTGGCGTGGTTCAGCGGGGATAGCCAGCCCACGGCCACATTAGCCTTGTACATCAGTTCGTCCGGCAAGCGGAATATGGTCTTGATGGTTTGTGGATTCAGAAGAAACCCATAGACCGAGAAGGTAAACACGCCTATCACCCCCGCAAGCTGCCCTTTCCACAGATTGCAGACCAGCATCACGAAGGCCATGAGCAGGGCGTAGAGCAGCATGAGCAGGGAAATGGTTATCATGCAGGCGTAGGGCGTGCTCATTTCCAACGTCTTCACCAACGCGGGCAGGGCTACGGCCTGACCCGCGCCGGAATAGCCCAGAATGGCCGCTGTTTCGCTCCACATGTCTCCGACAAAGGATTGGGTCATGCACACAAGCGAGGTGGAAACGAGGATAAAGGCCAGATAGATGGCGGTGGCGGCCACGATGTATACTGCCTGCCCGGCGATCCATGTCCTGCGGTCAATGCGCATGAGATAAAAGGGCGTACCGCTGGTGATGAAGGGCATATCCGCAAACAGCAGCAGGAGCAGCAGCGAGGAGAGCAATATGGAATTGGCATCCCCGAAGGTCCAGACAAACGCCTCCACGATCTGCATGGTGGTCTCATACTCGCGGGCGAACTTCACCGCCTTGTCCGAGAGCAGGAAGCACAGGATAAAGGCCAGAGCGAAAGTGATGATGATACGGGGATTCTTCGCCCAACCTCGGAAATTGTAAGCGGCCACGGAAAGGGAGCGCTTGAGCATTTTCATATCTGCCTTAACCTCCTTTTCGCCGCCAGATAGAAGCACAGGGAAACGATGATGATCAGCTCACCGACCCATATCACTACGCTGAGATTACCGAAGCACCAGCGGTTCGACGGCAAAAGCCACTCCTTGGGATAGAGCACATATAGGGTATCGAAGTACCGTTCATACAGGATGATCAGCACATAGTAAATGACAAAGGGCGAAGCGTAAGCCATGTAGCGGCTGCCGGTAAGTGTGGCGAACAGCAACCCGATCAGCGCCCAGAACGCCCCGGAGCAGAAGAACAGCAGCACTTTTCCCAAGAACTCCGCGAAGTATGCGGGGGCCTCCGCGCTCTCTGCCAGCGCCGCTTCCATGGGGGTAAACAGCAGCGCCGAGAGGCCGTAGGCGGCGAGGACGCCCAATGCCAGCACCAGCCCGCCGGAGATGGCGCAGGCAGTGAGCTTGCCTAAGATATAGCCGTTCGTAGTGGTGCGGGGCAGGTATGCCTTAACAAACCCGCTCTTTACATCCTCCACGAAGGAAGCCGTATAGGGCAGCGCCACAACGATGGGCAGCGCAAGCGTCATAGCGTCGGAGGAAAGGGAATCCATGACAAACGCCGCGTGATACCCGTTCTGAAGTAACGTGTCCGAGCGGAAGGCGGAGAGGATGCCCTCGATAGAGGAGAGGAAAAGGAGGCATATGACGGCAAGGAAGCCGATCAGGAAGCCCCTGCTCTGTAATGCCTGGGCGATATTCGAGGCTACAGCCTTCAGCACGGGGCGCCCTCCTTTCCTCTGGATATACGAGATCCAGTATCTATCAATAGTGTAAGGAAGTCTGCTGCAAAAGTCGTTACCAAACTGTTATCGTTTTGTTATCGTTTCATAGGGCATGAAAAAGGCAGGCATGGGTGCCATGCCTGCTTGGGGGGATGTGGGCTTTAGTAACCCTTTGACAGGTCGATGATCGTGCCGTCAATGGCATTTACCGAAAGCAAAATCATATTGCTGCTTGTGGCGTTTTCCGCTCCGTCGATATATTTGATAGTTCTTGTTCCGTAAAAGTCCCAAGCTGGCACTAACAATCCGCTGTCGGCTGCGTTCGGCTCAATAATTCGCAACATTTCAAGCCTGATGTCAGATACTTCAATCGCTAAAGATTCCGCCTCATGCGCTTGAAATCCATATGTCACGATCATCATTTCATTAAAAATCTTCTGAACATCTGAAAAGGTGATAAGAGAGCTGTTCTCTACAACATTTTCTGCTATTTCAACAGGAGCCTCCCATTGGAGATTTCTGATCCCTGCGCTGTCTATGCTTATGGTCAGCGTTTCATGTGTCCATGTTTTTGCATATTCTGCGCTGCAACCTTCATAGTAGGACTCCCCCATGATAAATCCAGAGGGAATATCCCCGATAACCCGTGTGCAATGGAAAAGATAGTACCATGAAGATCCATCATAATTCAGCGATGCAAAGGCTATGTCAAACGGCATATCGGTATTGCTGAAAAAGACCTGCACTTGTTCAGCCGCCGATTGAGGAGAACCGAGCTCCGCAGCCTGTTCGGGAACAGAAGCGTCCGTTATATCCACATCGTATCTCTCGATTGAGGGAGCGCCGTCTCCGCTGAAACCGCTCATTCCGCGGGTGTAGGAGAGAGTTGCGTCATGGTATCCGGTTTCATCCTTGTAAGAGTTGTTTACCACAAAATGAACCGTCCCGTTTTCATCCTGCGCCTGCAAGCCAATATATTCCGTTTTATCGCTGCTCCCATAGGAACGCATATACAACATTCCAAGCGTACCGTCTGCCTTTACTGCTTCTCTTTGCTCCGGCGCAGCGTTATAGATACTCTCAAAATAACTGAGCTGTGCATTATAGCGTGCTTTTGCTTCCTCGTTTTCTGCTTTTGCTATGAACTCTTTAGCAGAGATAATAGCAGATTCTATCTCCGATTTGGTCATTTCATCAGAGGTAGAGAACATTTCAGTATTGCCAATAAGCGTGTTCCATATTGCCGATACCTGCTCCTGTGTAAAATCGCCGGGAGTAACGCGGACAATGCTCATTTGTGTTCCGCCCGGGATCGTTACAGGCGCATCCACCTTTATAGAAACATTATCCTCCGAGAGTTCATAGGAAACGCTATTATCAGCATGGGTCTTATCCTTTAGGGACTGCCCATTTTCCGATGTATCAGGCATGGTCTGCGCCTGCTCGATCATACGCTCCATGTCCTTTTTCACGACGATCACTTCCTCCGGAGTTTCCTGGCAGGCCGTGAGGGAAAGCGCCATTACGATTATAAGCAGAATTGCGATGTATTTTTTCATGGGCACACCTCCTTAGTAGCCTTTTGACAGATCGATAATCGTACCGTCAACGGCGTTGATCGCTAAAAGCGTTATAGGCGCCTCTGGCCAGCGTGACGCGCCGCCATAAGAGGTCAAATCATAACTCTTATAGCCAGTTTGGTCTGTTCCAATGCTATGTCCATAAAACACCCATGCAGGGATAAGCAAGCCTGCTGTTTCATCACCGTTTTGTTCGCGTACTCTGAGCAAGCATAATTCAACATCGTCAACATTGATTTCTATGGAACCTTCTCCAGCATACAATGTATCTATCATAGATTGGTATGTCACCTTAACCATGTTTTCAAAGATGGTGATGATCTCATCAAAAGGTTTCATTATTGCATCTTCCTGCACTACTTCGCCAATGATGATCGGGTTTGTCCAGTTTATGGATACGATTCCGCTGTTATCAACTGTAAAGCAGATATATTCATATCCCCATGGAATACTGAACTCTGGGTTGCCTGCGCCGCCATTTGTTGTATACACAGCCAAGGGGATACTATCTGCCTCGCGTGTATAATAAAATTGATACGCGTAATTTTCAGCAGCTTCTTTTGAACCTTCAATGTATTGTCCGTTCTCCCATTTGCCATCCACAAGTCCGGTACCTTTATCGTCTATAAGAAACGCTGCTCCCACACAGAAATCCTCCTGCATACCCGCTGCGCTGAATAATCCATCACATAATGCCTGCGCCTCGTCAAAGGATATTGTCAGCTTATTTGCTGTTTCTTCCGGGAGAGAGGTTCCGTCTGTCCTCTGCATACCCTTTGTGGTGTATGCAGGGGAATTGAGCACTCTGTACCTAAGCATATTCATATTCTCACTTGAGTTGTTTTTCAAATCCTCCTTGCTGGCAGAGGACGGCGTGAAAATGGTTAAACTTTTATTGCCATCTTCTGTTTGCACTAGCAATGAAGCGGAGGATAAGGAAGGGGATTTGATATTCTGCCCCTTTACCATCGTTCCATTGGAAACAGATGGCTCTGAAAGAGATTCGGGAGCTTTCTCATATTCTTCTTCCGCTATTGCGATTAGGTCAAGAATCTCCTGCTCGGTCTGGTCGTTTTCAAGGTAGCTTTTGTCTGCAAGCGTTTGGCGATAGCCTAAGATCCTTTTTTCATAATCCGCCTTTGTCATACGGGTTTGGCTGATATCAAAAGCCTGCTCACCTTCAAACAGATAATTAAAGATTCCTGTCACTGCTTCTTGGGAAAAAACTCCCATGGAGACCTTACGGATTGGTATTGTATCAGCTTCAGGTATGCGAATGTCCGCGTCTACATTGATCTTTAATCTTCCATCCGCCAATTCGCTGTTAAAGGCATAGTGTTCATCGGGTATGCCCAACTCAGATAGCTTATTTCCATTATCCTCGGAGCTTGCCTGCTCGATCATACGCTCCATGTCCTTTTTCACGACGATCACTTCCTCCGGAGTTTCCTGGCAGGCCGTGAGGGAAAGCGCCATTACGATTATAAGCAGAATTGCGATGTATTTTTTCATGGGCACACCTCTTTAGTAGCCTTTTTCAAGGTCGATAATGCTGCCGTCAATGGCGTTGATAACGAGCACAGGGTATTCGGCCTGTTTGTCCGTAGTTCCGGCGTTATAATAGACAAAGCCGTTTACTTCACTTTCCGTATGTCCGGAGAACACCCAAGCCGGAGTATAAATACCGTTTCTGCCCGAACTGTTCTGTTCTCTGACGCGAATGAGTGAGAGTGCTACTTCGTTTACATTCACACGAATCTGTGAATCTTCGAGTGTCAATTCTTCGTATGCACCATACACCACCTCTACCATGGACTCAAACACCTGCCTTGCCTCGTCAAAGGTCATTACCCCCGTATCCTCATTGATGATCTCTCCTGTATGCGTGTGAGCGTTCCATTCAATGTCATATCCTGCATCGTTGGCGTGGATGACAATTCCCTCATATGTCCACGGCAAAGCCGATTCATCTCCCCGTCCGGTCACAGAGCTGGTATTGCAGACCGGTGTATCGTTCACCGTCCGCACGTACACGAACTTATAGGCATAGCTGTCAGCGGCATGAAACTGCCCGTCTTCTTCGCCATGAAGCCTTTCGTTGTCCACCAAATATGCGTCGCTCAAGGTCACGTCGGTTATGCCACCGGCTGCAAAAAAACCTTCGCAGAAGGACTTCGCTTCATCAAATGGCAGGGATATTTTCCCCCGCGCCGCGTCGGGGGCGGTTTCCGCATCGATCCGAATGGCATTTGCCTCCGAATACCATTCTCGAATCTCTATGCCGGTATAGGAAAAATAGTTTTCCCATCCGCCGTTTTCGTCTTTGGGTATGGTGACGGATATTGTTTTTTCGTAGTTCTCCGTATATCCCTGAAGGTGCAGTACGGGCAGCGGCGCTCCGTTGATGCTCACTTCCGAATCATACAGCGTTCCGTCTGTAAGCAGCGGCTCGGATGGATCGACCGTCTCGGGCGCGGTCTTCAGTTCTTCTTCCAAAAGCGCGATCTCGTCCTGTAATTCTTCCTCTGTATAAAGCGTATTTTGTTCCACCGTACCCTCGGCTATATATTTTTTATATGTGACGATCAGCTCTTCGAGTTCGCTTTTGGTGGGCGGTGTATTGCCCGTGCTGGTGTCGATATATACCTTCTCATCGCCAAAAAGATAGTTGAAAAAAGCATATATCTGTTCCTGTGTGAATCCTTTTTCCGCAACTCTTGCTGTTGGGATTTTACCCGATGCAGGCAGGCTTACAGGCGCGTCAACATTTATAACGAGCTGCCCCTCCATGGCAGTGTTAGAATAAGTGTAACGTTCTTCGGGCAGGTCAAGCTCGGATACTTCCGTACCTATGTTCTCGTCCTTAGCCTGCTCCACCAGCCGCTCCGTATCCTTCTGCACCACGATAATCTCCTCCGGCGTGGCCTGGCAGGCTGTGATGGAGAGCACCATCAGTATGACGAGCAATGTTGCGATCTTTCTTTTCATGGTTTCACCCCTTTCATAAGGGCATTATGGCACAGTACAAATTAAAAGTTGTCAGCAAACGGTTATCATTTTGTTATCATTTCGCCGGGGAAGATAAGCCGCATGGTAGTGCCCTCGTTTTCGACACTTTCTATGACAAGCTCCGCGCCGTGCGCTTCCGCAATTTTTTGCACCAACGCCATGCCAAGGCCGCTGCCGCCATTGCGTTTGCTGCGGGAGCGGTCTACCATGTAGAAGGGCTCGGTGATACGTGCGATCTCCTCTACGGGGATGCCTTTTCCGTGGTCGATGACCTCTATCACATTGCCGTGGGCGGCAAGGGTGATGGTTTGCCCCTCGCTGCTTGCCCGCTTTGCGTTCTCCACAAGGTTTGCGAGGGCGGAGCGCATCAGGTCAAAGTCCATAGGCAGGGTATCTATGCTGCACTCGGTCACAAGCTCCATATTCTTTTCTTGCAGTACACCCTCGGTGGTGCCTTTGACCGCTTCGAACAGCTCCGCCACGCTTTCCTCCCGCAGCTCGATCTCTCCTTGCAGCATCACCAGCGTCATCAGCTTTTGAGAAAGGCGTTCCAGCCATTTCCCCTGATCATATATGCGCTCCAGTGCGTTTGAGAAAACCTCGGGCGCAACCCTTCTACCGAGCAGCATTTCCGCATTGAGCAGAATGGAGGTAACAGGGGTTTTCATCTCGTGGGACAGGTCATTGATGAACGCTTGCTGCCGCTCCGCCCGTTCGTGCAGCTCGCCGATGTTGGCCTCGATGGCGTCCGCCATGCTGTTGAAGTCGGTAGCCAGCTCCGCAAGCTCGTCCCTGCCGCGGATGGCGATGCGATTCTCATAATGGCCCGCTGCAAGCTCGGTGGCCCCGGCCTTCAGCTGCTCCACAGGCTTGAGGGCGCGGAACAATATGCGCCACATGATGAGCGCGGCAAGGAGGATGATTCCAGCTCCGGCCATGACGCACTGAATCGCCAATGTTCGGATGCTGTCCGTCAGTTCGGTGATATTTCGCACAAGGCATACGGAATATTCCTCTCGCTCCATGTTTACCGTGCGGTGGGCGATGAGATAATCCACACCCTCCACCCGGACAGCCCGGTACTGGATGCGGCCGTCCTCGTAGGAGATAGCGCCGCTATTCAGCAGAGCTTCCGGGGCAAAGCCCGCATTGTTGGAGAGGTATTCGCCGTTGTGCCTCAATGTGTATTCATAGGAGCCGGTTACATCCCGGAAACGGTGGATCACATAGCTGCGCTGCACGATCTGTTTTTCGAATAAGTTATCGTAGTAGGGATAGGAGAAGGAATCAGCAAAGCGTTCAAGGTCATTGAGGGCGGTGGAAACCGCGTCCTCTATGGCGCGGTCGTGAGCAAAGCGCAGTATGATGGCGCAGCTCAGAGCGATGGCTATGATGAGCAGCAACAGGCAGGAGACGGTGAGCTTTGTCCTGAGCTTCATATTCAGTCCTCCAGCCGGTAGCCGATCTTGGTCACCGCCACGATGCCGTTTTCCAGCCGGAGTTTCTTTCTGAGCTGGGCCACATGGGTATCCACCGTCCGCGCCCCCACGAAGTCCAAGCCCCATATCTCGTTCAAAAGCCGCTCCCGGGAGAGGGTACAGTTCTTGAACCTGAGGAACATAGCGAACAGGTCAAACTCCAGCGGCTGCAAGGGGATGGCCTTCCCGGCCTTCATCACGGTGCGCTTTTCCGTATCCACGGTAATGTCCCGGTAGCGCAGGATCTTATTGAGCTTCCCGGTACGCTCCAGTATCTTCTCGATGCGCACCAGCAGCTCCAGCATCTCAAAGGGCTTAATGATATAGTCCTCCGCACCATCCCGAAGGCCCCTTATCCGGGAGTTCACGTCTGTTTTGGCGGTGAGATACAGGGCGGGGATGTTGTATTTTTGCATGTGTTCCATCAATGCAAAGCCATCAAGCCCCGGCAACATCACGTCCAGCAGCGCAAGGTCGTAGGAATGATCGGTCGTAAGATGCTCCACTGCGGCCAGGCCATCGTCTATGATGGTATAGTCGTAGCCGGACAGGTCGAGATTCAAGCCCACGCTTTCCGCAATATCCTTATCGTCCTCCACAATGAGTATCCTGTTCTTTGCCATGGCGATTCTCCTTTGTATGGGGTACTTATATTTTACCATGGGGATGGAATGGTGATTGTTATCATTTTGTTATCGTTTCACAAGGACACGAAAAGGCAGGCATGGGTTCATGCCTGCCGGAAAATGCGTACTCTTAGTATCCCTTCGCCAGATCGATAATGCTCCCGTCCACCGCATTGATGGTCAAAAGGCAAGTTTGGCTGCCCTCCGTACCGGTTATTTCCGGTTCGCTGCCGTCCTTCTTGGTCTGCCATTGATTGCCGTAAAAGCTCCATACCGGGATGAGTAGCCCGTCCGTAACGCTGTTTTGCTCCCGGACGCGGCGCAGCTCAAGGCGTATTTCCTCCACGGTGATGCCGTATTGTTCGATCAGATTGTCCATGAACTGGCCTGCTTCGTTCTGGGTATTGGGCGTATAGACGATAGGGGTCATCTTCTTGAATATGTCCATAACGTCCTCAAAAGGCAGAAGCTTTGCTTGCTCTACCACCGTATCCGTTACCTCTATGGGAGAGCTCCATATTACACTCTGTATACCGTCGTTGGTGATGAATATGCTCATGGTCTCATAAGGCCATTGAGGGGCATACCTGTCGGGTTGCTCGCCGGTACTGACACCAGAGTCCGCAGCGCAGGGGACGCCATCCACCTTGCGAAGGCACTCCAGTGTATAGCCATAGTTGGCTGTCTCCACGGTGCGGGTTTCCAGCTCGGGATTGAAGGCGTCATAATCGCATTCGAGATACATCCGGTGCACTTCCATGCCCGTCTCCTTCAGCAGCTCCTCCGCCATAGCCCGGGCCTCGGCAGGGGTATAGGCAAGCTGTCCGTATGCCTCGGCAGGGGCGGCGTTTTCGTCCTTTATCAACTGTCCTGGAGAGCGCCACCAAATGCCTTCCGTTTCCATGTGTGCAAAGGCATAGTAATGCAACTGTGCCAGTGAGCCTGCACCCAGCCCCGACCAGCCGCCATCGTATTCATAGATGATTGGCTCTGTAAGTCCGTTGTTGTTCTCCACCCTAAAATGCCGTTTTTCACTGCGGGCTTCAATACCCATATAGGAGCCCACGATCTTATTCCTGGGGTCTATCACCGGGATGCTATAAAAGCTGCCGTCCACCTGAAAGGGGTCTTTGCTCTCCGGGGCGGTCAGGTATTGCTTCTTCAGCTCCGCATTTATCAGGTCGAACTGCTTCTGGCCAACCGGGTCGTCCATGTATTCCTCGCTCATTTTGAGCTTTTCATTTTCCAGTATCTCTTTCTCTATCTCGCCCTTGGTTCTGCGAATAGAGGCGTCCATCATCACATCATCCCCGCAGAGCTTGTCAAAAAACGCTTTGGCGATCTCCTCGGAAAAATCTACCGCCTTCACCCGCAGCACCGGCATGGCGGCTGCATCAGGCAGTATCACAGGCGCATTCACCTGTATGGCAAGCCGCCCGTCCAGCGCGGTTTCGCTGTATTCCACCCATTCCGCCGCCCCGGTCTGCGCCCGGAGTGAAGGAAACTGATCGGGGTTTGCCGTTTCCGGCCCAGCCTGCGCCTTTTCGATGAAGGTGTCCGCATCCTTTTGTACTACGATGGGCGCTTCCGGAGTATGCTGGCAGCCGGTGAACAGGCTGAATACCACCAGTGCGGATAGGATTATATTTATCGCTTTTTTCATTACGCTGCTCTCCTTAATAGCCCAAAGTCCTGTCGATGATGCTGCCGTCGATGGCGTTGACGGTAAGGTAGGGTTCGTTGGGATCGTCGGATATAGCCACGCTGCCGTCTTCAAAGGTATATGTGCTCTTGCCAAAGAAATCCCACACGGGGATGACGATGCCGGAGCCGCCCCGGGTCGCAGGGCCGAGTACTCTCATAAGCCCAAGCTCCGCCCGGTTTATATCTATTCGTCTGTTCAATCCCTCCTGTATATGGGCATTTACCACGATGATCATCTTCTCGAATATCTCCGCCACGCTGGCAAAATCCAGCAAAGCGGTATCCTCCGTGACCACTTCGCTCACCTCGTAGGGGTTGACCCATTCCATACTGGCAATGCCCCTATCCGTTACCAGAAATGTCATGCTCTCATTGGTCCAGCCCCAGAGGTAGCCGCCCTTTCCGTCGTCTGCGCCACCGCCCGCATTGCCTGAAAGGTCGCCGGATACGAAGTTGAAAGCAGTTTCGCCTATAGCCCTGGTGAATTGCAGCCGGTATGCCTTTTGTAGACTGTCGTTGATGTTCCCATAGACGGTATCCGTACATTGATGCGCATACCCGGATACGCCCATATTTTCAAGAAAATCTGCCGTCATCCTAGCTGCCTGTTCCGGGGTGAGGACGAGCTCCGGCAGCGGGCCAGGGTCGCCCAGCTCGGCGATTCCCCGCTCAAGCTCGCACTTTATTCCAGTGCTGAAAGTGTTACCCATTGTGGGAAAGCCGCTATCAGAGGCCATATAGGAAAGAGTATAGCTGTTGTATTCGCTGTCGTTGGTGACGGTAAAACTCCTGTACCGGCCGTCCGACCCGTCTGAAATAAGGTACATGTATTCATCGCCATTGGGCCGCGTGCGGAACGCTACCGGCGCTTCCACCAGCCCCTCGCCGTCCGGCAACTCTGCCATGGCCTTTTGATATTTCTCAATGCTGCCCTGAAGCTGCTGCTTTTGCTGCTCGTCAGTTTCCAACGCAAGCTGTTTTTGCCATTCCAATATCTGCTGCCGGTATCCCTCTTTACTGTTGAACACCTCACCAGAATAGGTTGTTTGTCCGTCAAACAGTGCTGCGGCATACAGGGCGCATTCCGCCTCAGTAAAAGCATGGCTCGCCACCTTCGCCGTGGTGAAGCCGCCCGTATCGGGAGATAGAATCGCAGCATCCACATGCACTTCAAGGGTACCTTGGGCGTTGGTCAGGGGCGCATCGAGGGAATACCGCTCCTCGGCGGCGATCTGCTCTGAAACCGTTTGCCCGGCATTGTCGCCGGATACGGCTTTCTCAATCATCTGCTCATGGCTCTTGCCAATCACGATGGGTGCTTCCGGCGTCTGCTGGCAGCCTGTGAACAGGCTGAATACCACCAGTGCGGATAGGATTATATTTATCGCTTTTTTCATTACGCTGCCCTCCTTAATAGCCCAAAGTCCTGTCGATGATGCTGCCGTCTATGGCGTTGATGGTGAGGTAGCTTGAATAAGGGTCGTCGCTTTCATACGTTTCACCTCTACTGTCCTTTTCGGAACACGTACCCATGAAATCCCACACGGGTATCAGCAGGCCGGAATCGGAATAGCCCTCCTCAACAATGCGCATGAGCCCCAGCTCAACGCTATGGATATTGATTGCGGTATCAAATTCGCGGTATTGGTCATTTACCACGGGCAGCATACGCTCCGCAATTTGCCGTATCTCGGAAAAGGTTAGCATATTGACCTGGTCCGAAAGGATTTCGCCCACTGTGTACGGGGATGTGTAGACCATATAGCATACCCCGGTCTCATCGATAAAGAGCCGAACCATCTCGTATGCCCAGGGGGCATGAACACTGTTGGGGTCAAATTCATTGCCGCTGTCGTTGGTGAACGTAATTGGCACATTATTGACCATGCGGGTAAACATGAACTCATACACGCCAAAGCCTGCTTCTGTAAAGAAATACGCCCGCCGGCCGTTGCAGGCCATATCCCTGATACCCAGCTTATCCACCGTGTCCACCGCAAGGGCGTAGGCTTCGTCCGGCGCATACCCGGTCTCCTCCGTCAGCTCCGCCTTGACTTGCAGCAATGGTGAAGAGTTCGGAACGCCTGACAGCACTTCGGTCATGGCGGCGTATCTGTTCGGGTTCTTGCAGTATTCAATTTGTTGTTCCTGACAAAACAAATCAGATGTAATAACAAAGTCCTCTGTGGCGCGGAGGGTGTAGGGATACTCCTGCTGAAAGTTGTGCTCCACTACATCCAGGGTATCCGGCGCAGTTTCCAGCTTCGTCATGAGTTCAGCTATGGCAGCGTCCACCTGTTCCACCGAATCATATTTCATATCGTCCAACTCGCCGCTCTCCCGCATCTCCATCAGCCAGCTTATCTGGCCCTGTATCTGCGCCCTGGTAGGCTCCATGCTGTCGGGATCAAGGGGGGCTGCACCCTGAAACAATACATCCGTAAACCGCCGTATGTCCTCTTGGCTGAAGGAATACCGCCCCACACGGAGCATGGGCAGCCTGTCCGTATCCGGCACGGTAACAGCCGCATCCACAACCACCTTCAGGTTGCCCTCGCTGTTTTGGAGGGTCATGGCGAGGGTTTCCGGCGCTCCAAGGCCCTCCCTGAGCGGCACGGAGGGGGCTTGGGGCTCCTCCATCTGCGCCTTTTCCTTCAGCTGATCAAAATCCTTCTGAATCACGATGGGTTCCTCTGGCTTCTGCTGGCAACCGGAAAGCACCCCCAGCACCATAGCCGCCGCAAGGCATACGCAAATTATCTTTCTCACATTCAGTCACCTCGTTTCGTATGGTAACTTCATCATAAATGCTCCATCGTCAAAAGTCGTTACCGTATGATTACTATATTATTACCGTTTGAACCGCACCCGGATGGTGGTGCCCACGCCCACGCTGCTCTCAATTTCAAGCGCCGCGCCGTGGGCGTTTACGATCTCCTTCACCAGCGCAAGACCGAGGCCGCTGCCGCCCAGCTTCTTTGAACGGGATTTGTCCACCACATAGAATGGCTCGGTGATGCGCTCAAGCTCGCTTTGCGGGATGCCCATACCGTTGTCGTATACCTCTATCACGTCGTCATAAGCCCGTATGGCGATTGTTTGCCCGGGGGCGGAGGCTTTGGAGGCGTTGTCCACAAGGTTGATAAGGACGGACTGCATCAGGTCGGCGTCCATGTTCAGCGTGTCTATCTGGCAATCGGACAGGAGGCGCATATCCCGCTGGCGCAGGGTTTCCGCAACGCTTTTCTCCACCCGCTCAAAGAGCTTGGGGACGGAGGCGGACTGCAATTCGATATCCTGCTTTAGCGTGATGAGCTTCAATAACTTCTGCGTCATACGCTCCAGCCACTTGCATTGGCGCTCGATGTAGGAAAGGGCAGTCTGTTTTTCGTCTTCATCCATGTAGGCGTTTTGCAGGGTATCCGCATTGAGGATCACGGTAGTAAGCGGTGTCTTGAACTCATGGGTCACGCCGCCGATGAAAAGTCGCTGCCGTTCAGCGGTCTCGGTGAGCTCTCCGATATGTCTTTCCACAGCCTCCGCCATAGCGTTGAAGTCATCGGCAAGTGCGCCTACTTCATCCCTGGAAAGAACACTTGTCCGTTCCCCGTAGTTGCCCGCAGCTATACGCCCCGCAGTAGCCTTCAGCTCTGCAAGCGGGTGCATGGAACGGTTTACCAATAATCCTATCGATATAAAGCCAAGCACTATGCCCACGCCACCAATTAGCGCGAACCGCCATACCATTCTTGTAATGCTCTCATATACCCCGGTGATATCCTCTACCACATACACGGTGTAGGGTTCGTTTCGAACACTCACCGTGCTGCCCACGATGAGGATCTTTCGTCCGTTTATCTCCTCCTCAAACTGCTGTGCCTCATAGCCCTCGATGGGGTATGCGTCCATATCCACCGCCACATTGGAATACAGGACTTCCGACCCTTTCATCAGCACGGAGGAGGCATCTGCAAAGCGGGAGAAGCAGTATTTGACTAGCGAGTATTCCACAGGCTTCGTGTCGCTTTCTTCCAAATAATAATTGGACATCTCGGAGAAAGAGGCGGCAAGGTGCTTCTGCTTGTCCGCCGCCTGTTGATAAGTGAGATCAAGGATGTTCCCCTTTGCCTCACCCAGCAGTAGTCCGCCCATGAGCAACACGATAGCCATGAGCACGGTGCTACATATCAGGGATATTTTCTGCCACAGCTTCATCGCCTTTCCTCCAATCGGTAGCCCGCCTTTGAGATGGTGCGGATGGCATCGCCTAAACCAAGCTTTTTTCTAAGGTTGGCGATGCGGACATCCACGGTGCGAACATCGCCGAAATAGTCCTCACCCCATATCTCGTTGAGGATGTGCTCACGGGTGACGGTGCGGTTTTTATTTTTGATAAGCACCGTCAGAACATCGAACTCCAGCGGCGGCAGCTCTATCGCTTCGCCATCCTTTGTGACGGAGCGATTCTCTACATCTACTGTGATATTCCCAAAGTGATAGACTTGGTTCAGCCGTCCGGTGCGCTTCAAAACCTTTTCAATACGTACCAACAACGTCACCACCTCGAATGGCTTAACGATGTAATCCTCAGCCCCATCCCTAAGACCCTTCACTTCGGATTCGCTGTCTGTCTTGGCAGTCATGTAGATGACGGGGATGTTGTATTTTTCCATATAGGCGAACAGCTCGAAGCCGTCTATGCCGGGCAGCATGATGTCCAAGAGTGCCAGGTCGTAGGCGTGATCGTTTTCCAGAGAAGCAGCAGCTTCAACACCATCGTCAAATATGGTGCACTCATAACCCACATACCGAAGGTTCAGCGCTACGGTATCCGATATGCCGTGATCGTCTTCTACGATAAGTATCCTGTTTGCAGCCATATATGCAGTCCTCGTTTCATTTTGCTTATTCCTATTTTATCATTGATGGGGAGTGAAAAAGGTTACTGAATTGTTACCGTTTACACTTCTCCTTAACCTGAAAATAGGACATTTCCAATTATTCATCAAGGATGTCGAAGTAGAACGACTAATAGCGGCAAGCAATGCAGGTGGCAAGCCACATTGCGATTTCGCATTCCCGCCCTTGCCGGGCTGGTCATGCAAAAATGCTTGTTGGGGAAGCCCCCAAACCCCAGTGAAACGCAGGATTGATCCTGCGGCTACGCATCCGTTGGATGCTTATTCTAGGTAAAAGAAAGCTATACGTCGTTCTTTCATCATATTGATAACCCCCAGTATTCTTGTTATAATAAAAATGTCAGTACTTGCATTCAGATTTGACTTCGAATGGTTCGCATAAATGCGGGCGGCGTCCTGCTCAAAGCACGGATGCAATTGTTTGCGGCACATACTTCACCATATGCTGGTTACACACTTACACACTAACATATGGATTGACTCCATGAATAAATGTGTAAACATGTACCAGTATATGAGGTAATAGTGTCGGAACACATAAGACGGAACAGACTAAATAATTAGACTGGGAAGTCGGATTTGTGCTGGTGTAAAAGTGATACACGGCTGCATAGTTCCTTTGTTATTGGCGGACGGGAAGTCCCCTCATTTTTTAATGTGGGCCAATAATAACAAAGGAGGTGAGTTCGTGAGAAAGACGGGCAATCCTATCGTCAATATCAATGGCGATAACAACACTGTGGAAGTCAAGGTAACCTATACTAAGACCCTTCCCAATGTTCCTACTACCATTGTGATCGTTAGTATAATCATTGTGGTAGCATTCGTACTGGCTGTATCACACTGTTGCCCTGAATTGTTTGCTGACTTTGTCCGTTCGATTATCAGCATAATATCTGGCAACTAACACCAGCACATTTTTTATCTATGGAGTTATTATGTTGATATACACGAATTGCTTGCTTTACGGGGTACAATCAAAGAAAAGATTAACTCGTTTACTGCACATCAAAGACAGTAGGTTTTTAAAGCAAGATTATGTTGCTTCACTAATTGCACCGTATATTGATAAAAAAGGAAAACCGCGTTTAATAGAGCCGCCCAATGAGGAACTAAAAACAATACAAAAAAGAATGAAGTTTTTGTTGGGTCAGATTATTGTGCCGAATAATATCTTTTCAGGCATTAAAGGACGATCATATGCCGATAATGCAACGATGCATATTAGCACCGAGCGAAAACACCTGTTTAAAATCGATTTCACTGCATTTTTTCCGTCAATCAGTAGGGAGACGGTTTATTCGTTTTTCTTTAAAGACTTGTGCTGTTCTCCTGACGTAGCAGAAATACTCGCCAACCTTACAACTATAGATCTTGAGAAATCTCGGGCGAACAGCCTTGATGAAATATACAGTTTTTTGGATGCAAAGGGAGTTTCATGTAATAATCACCTAATATCAGGAGCGCCAACCAGCCAGATAATGTCATATCTTGTAAACCATCATATGTTTGATGAGATGCAAAAGGTAGCCGATGACACTGGAGCCATAATGACCGTATACGTCGATGATATAACATTCTCTTCTGAAAACCGTATATCGAAAAGATTTAGAGAACAGATATTTGCTATTGTGCGAAAGTATGGTTATCAAATATCAAGATCAAAAGTTAAAAAATATACCAAGTCATATCCCAAATTAGTAACTGGTGTGATAATCGACTCAACAGGGAAGCCTGCCATAAAAAATAGTATGCATGAGAAAATCATACATGAATTTTATCATTTGCAAGGACATCCGGAAGACGAAAAATCTCGGCAGCGTTTAAGGGGGCTTTTGACAGCGGCGAGACAGGTTAAAAAGCATGCATTCCCAAGTATTTACAGAAAGTGCCGTCTGGATTGTGTAAACCGAAATTGCCAGATAGAATAAAAGGTAATGGAGGAAGAAACAATGGCAAAGAAGGAAAAGAGCCTCATGCGGCAGCTGATCGAGGAACGTGGGATCAGGGATATGGATGGTGTGCATGCACTGGTCAAGGAACTGACCGCGGGGCTGATTCAGGAATGTATGGACGCTG